>VOFK01002664.1_pt1 | contig 26625 bp, 42 predicted proteins | sample 5384121 | NCBI WGS metagenome assembly VOFK01 (sample SAMN12384730, study PRJNA508395) | human gut metagenome | isolation source: healthy gut J | host: Homo sapiens | reverse complement strand
GGGCCATCAAAGCGGTGGCCGCCGCATTGAGATACCCAACGAAACGGGCCAGCTTTGTATTGGCCGCCGTCAGCAGCTTTTTCATCTTGACAACGGTAACCAGCCGGAAAAGCGGAATCCTTGTTCAGGGTATTCATGACTTGCTGCAGCCCCATAGTGACGGCCATGACGCTCTGCACACGGGTTTGTATCTTTATCAGATCCTCGTTTTCCGAGGCGAAAAATCCCCATGACACCGGTGGCGGTCGTGAATAGACCGGACAAGCCGTTCACACCGCTCATCACTCCCTGCAAGGCAGCATCATCATTGGCGAGAATATTCGTTTGGGTACGCAGATCACCGATGGTATCGGCTAATACAGCGGCTTTATCGGCCATCTCCGCATACTCTTTGGTGTTCTGTTTGCCCTCCAAACGTAGGCGAGCCATCGCATCCTGCATCTCCCGGAGCTGCATCGAAAGCCGTTTGGGGAAACGGCTGCCTTGTCATGCTCCGCTTCAAGGGAGGAGAGTATGTTCTTGTCCTCCTGCAGGGCTTTGGTACAGGCATCTATCTCCGCACGCATCTCCAGCTGCGCCTTTCCGGGTGAGGTTGTCGTATTGCTTTTTAAATCCTTGAGACAGGATTCAACATACTTGATCTGCTCTTTTTGGGCGGCAATACGGTCTGTGATGCTTTTAGACACCTGCTCGGCCTTATCTCCCCAGCGTTTCTGGCGGACTTGCCCGCCTTATCAATACCGGAGAGAGCTTGTCTCTCATTATGAATTCTATCTCAACGGGTTTCATTGTTCTTTCAATCGTGATTGGAAAAAATCCGGAAAGGCTTTTCAGGTTTCCCTTTACCGCCTTTGCTTCCGGTTCGGTTGTTATCATTCTCTTTCTCGTAATGTGGCGCATCGGCAAGCATCATCCGGAGGGTTTGGTAATTGACACCCCAAAGAATGTATTTTACACTCCAGCCGGTGGCCGCAGCTATCTGCCACACTATACCAAAGGGGCTATGGGATCCGACATATTTCGTTCTTAACTCCCCTTTCTTTTTTGGCTCTCTCGGTTTTCAGTGGATTGGATATCTGAACCGATTCGATAATACGCATAAAAAAGACTTTGTACCAAGCAAAGTGACAAAAACGCTGGTTAGCACCCTGCAGGTACTTGTCAGGAACGAACCATCTCAGCAGCCATGCGACAATACCGGAAAACAATAGACCGGAAACCGCCCCACGGCAGATGGTCAGGGATACCATCTTGGAAACACGTTTGCCATGAATGGCAAGGAACGCCATCTCCTCATGCTTGTTGAACTGCTCCATCTCCTCGTATGTGATACCCAACTGCAGGTATAGCCTTTGCGATCCGGATCTGACTCCCCCAAGCAGGGACGTTTCATGGTTACCCTGATCGATACCGGTTTCTTTCTCAGTGGTATCTTAAACCGTAAAAAGGCAGGAAACCCCTACATCAAGCAGAGCCTCCGCTGCCTCTATTTCCACGTTCTTTCTCATGGGTTACGCATTTCCAGCCGCCTGATTCAACGTGAGGGTAACCTTTTGCGTATTATCAGCCGCAAGGATAAACTCTACTGATCCGTTTCTCGCAGCACCGGTATTGGCATCCGCCGTGATGGTAATCCTGCCGTTCACAACTTCAAGATTGAAGCCGGTGGGAACCTTTCCAACGGAAAACGCTCCGGAGGCTTCAATATCCACCGTTTTACTTTCTCCACCTTTGGCGAATGACAAAGAGGTGGGCGTTACGGAAATAAACGGAACCGTATCATCAAAGCTGAAAGGAGAACCTCCATCCAGCGGGTTCAACATTTCCATTTCACACTCGATACCCAGCGGATCATCACCGCCAATCTTGCCACGTACCACACCGTCCAGCGTCATACGTTTCACCTCGATAGTCTGACCGGTTCCGCAGAGGATTTTCAATGTACCCTCCAATGAAACGGATTCCGAGGGAGCCTCCCATTTTGTACCGTCCACCGTTCCGCCCATCACGTCCTTACAGTTCTGAGGAACAAGTTCAATCAGGGTAAACTTTTAGCAGATTGGTAGCATCCTTTTTTCTTTATTTTCTTGACCGGGCATTACGAACCTGTGCGGCAAAAGAGCTTGATATATTCAGCGGCATCACCGCCCCAATCGATACCGTCATCAGAAACATTGCCGATCTTTTTACCATTGAAATAAATGGCATCAAGGAGCATCATGTATCCATCATTCACATATACTTTTGACATCGTTCTCTATTTTAAAAAGGTTAATATTCTATTCTTTAGTTTCTTTAGTGGAGAGGTAAGCAGAAACCGCCCACAAATCCGGCTAAAAGCCATTTATACCATGTAGCGGGTGGTTTTTCCTTAGATGCTTTGGGCGGCATCGCTCTCCGCCTTGTAGGTTTCATCACTCCGGCTGCTCGTCTGTTCCATCCGGGAAATAACCCGTTTTAAGCTATCCACCTCGTTGCGCTGTCGGAACACCTCACGCTCGTAAAAAAGGCATTGCCGGGCGATAGAGTCACATTTACCCTTAACCGTGATATTATCGCCATGCCTTTGCACGCTTACCGATGCCTGACCGTCTTTGGTCGTGTAGCCAGCACCATCCGGCAGGTTAAGGAGGTTCTGTATCGGAACATCCACTTTCGCCTCCGACTCCGGATCCCCTCCCGTGTCAGGGCGGTTATCGTCTGTCCCTGCAGTAGTTCCCCCCGTCCTCTGAGCCGTCACGTCTGAACTGCTCTCCGGTTACTCCGGTGGTGGTTCCGCTTTTCGTCTGTTCCGTCAGCGTGACTGCTGGCTCTGGTTAATTTCGCCGTGGCACTCCCATCAGGCAGAACACGGCTATAGCACGAGGGTTACCCTCTCGGATTGGATTTCTCATCATTTCCTGTTTGTTTATTGATTACTTTTTCTTAATCTCTCCACCTCTTTGGTAAGACGGGAGAGCTTTTGTTGATCATCTCTCCTGATTCGCTTTCAGGTCGGCATTCTCTCTACGGAGTTGGATATTCTCATCCAATATCTTCCGGTTCTCACTACTTGAGCATATTGATGGACGCCTGAAGCTGGGATAACATATCATTGTTCTGCTTTCTACGGCCAACAAACCATGTGAAGATGCTCCCCGATAAAACCACCCGGCAGGGCGAACATTAAAAATCCATCAGACCGTCCCTCTCTTTGCTTTGTTATTGGTTAATGCCTTATTTTCCCTGGGCCATGCCTGAACGTCAAATGACGGCACGCCTTGGCCGCAATCTCGTTATGACCGATGATTCTCACCCGTGGGAAACAGCGGTGGAAGTCTTTCACGTAATCCTCCAACGCTTTCAGCTGGCCGGGAGTACGGGTGTCTTTGGGAGTCTTGCCGTCAGCGGCCACACCGCCAACGTACACAATGTGCCGGGAAATGGAATTGTACCCTTTGCCCCATTGGTAATCTCCCACGGATCCACCCGTGCGTCCTCGTTGTTCCGGGCCAATCGCTCCACCGTTCCGTCAAGGTGAAACATATCGGTATATCCCACCTGCTTCCAACCACGGCCACCCTACTCACCGGGTTGTGCCATGCCCGGATATCGTTACCCGTTACCTTACGGCCTTGAGGCGTGGCGGTACAGTGGATTACCAAATATTTCAATTCTGCCATAACCTTATCCCGCTGCAGGGGTTCCCTGCACTAAAGCGATTACACCCTTTTTATCTTCCCGCATGATACGGCCACCGGCACGTACAAGGAATGAATAAATATCACCGTAATAGGTTGCGTCACCCTCGTTCTCGAACGCTTTCACCTCACCCAGCGCACGGCAGACGCTTTGCTCGTGCCATGCAAGACCGGCGGCGAGGTCGGTGGCTGCACCGGCGATACTCCACGCTTTGGGAGCTTTGGCCGCAGTATAAAGGCTGCCCCTGCTACGCATCATGATATTAAAGCTGAACAGCTTACCGAGGATACCGTTCTGCGCATCGGCGGAAGCGAGGAACGCCGTGTTCGTTCTCCGTCAGGCTATGTTCAACAGCTGGGAGTACATCTGCGCATCCAGCAGCAAAATAACGCCCTCCTGCGGGATATCATCATTATTGAACTTGGTCATCAAGCCCAACACGTCTGCCTTTGCAGATACCTTTACGTTTGCCGGTAGCCTTATCCGTGTAGGCATCGAATCTCCGTACCGGTAGTTTCAATGCACTGTGCGGCGGCGGGACTCCAGTTGAAAATGAAATCGAGTGCCACATCATCCTGCAGTTTGAGTTTATCCTGACGCAGGACGGACTCCCGTTTGTCATAGCTGAGTTCCACCGTGTCGGCGTTAGGGATAAGTACCGGATCAGTGGTGTATTCATCCAGCGGGAACGTCACATCGATATCCGTTCTTTTGGTTACCTTAGCGGGAAGTTCGGTTCGGTTTTTCTTGGTTCCGGATGCTGCACCGGCATTCGGGATGTGAACAATTTTTCCGTTGTTCACGTACTCATCGGCGTTGAACGCCTTTGCTCAGGAAGCTATTGAGGCAAACAAGCCCTCCACGATAGCCGCCATCCAAATTTCTTTCTGAATTGCCATTTCTATTCTTGTTTTACTGGTTAATAATTACAGATTCGGTTCGATGCCGAAACGTTCCTTAAACTTGACTTATACAAGTCCGGGCGGCATCTTTCAGCTCAACGAGCTTACCGGCTTTATCCAGCTCGTTCCATGACTTGTCTTTCCAATCACCGAGTGTCACACCGGATCCTTTATCCGTGTTGATTTGACCGGCCACGTTTGCACGACACGGGATAGCTGCCAGCATAGCCTTTGTTCCCTCGAAATCCTTATCGAAAAGGTTCAGCAGGTTCTCACGGCCTTTCGCATCATAGCGTCCGTCTTTAATGGCCGCATCGGTCAGGGAAACCGCCTCCCGCTTTTGGGATTCCTTTTTGGCCTCGTTCATTTTATCCACTGCGGCGGCCAGCGTCTTGTTTTCTTTTTCCAAGCGGTCGGCATTGGCAATGATTCCCTGAATGGCGGTTACGATTTCCGCCTCGCTTGCAGAGTCCTGCAGCTTGCCAATACTCCTGTAAGTACGCTCATTTTTAATTGTTTTTTGGGTTATTACTGTGATCTATCAACCGGATAAGATTACCCTTTATCATTCAGGTCGATAATCTGTTTGCTCTCTCTGTCATAGAATACCAGCGCATTGTGATTGGCTCCGATTGTAACGACACTGCCCTCCCGAACCGTCCATCTCGTAACGGTAGGGAGCGTTTGTCCGGGGAGCATCAGGTCATAGGCATCGCTTTTCTCCTCCGGAGGCCACGCACCGATAGAGGCCATACGGATAAAGTCATTCTCAACTTTACGCTTTACCTCTGCGGCACGGGCATCTCCTCATCGAACACGGCATCGGCATCGGCTTACCTCCCTCAACACGGATATTTTCCCACCGGCCAATCGGCAGGGAGTAATCATCGTGGATTCAAAAGCATCACGGGATTCTTTTTAAACTCCTCCAAATTGGCTCCACTGGTGAGCATCCTAAACCCGTAGGTGTTCACCGACTCATCGTAATACAAAGGTTAATTTACCCATTTCGTTTGATTTTTGTGAAAAATTCAGGGTAAAAAACTGTACAAATCGGTTCGTACCTGTAACTTTTCAGATTAAACCGAAACCATTACAGTTTAAACGTAAAACGTATTAAACCAATTATTTTCACTCATTACAAGGCTTTTACCTTTGGGCTATTAAATGATATAGTCATGGCGGAAGAATTGAAAGCAAATCAACGGAAAGAATGGGCGAAATTGATGTATCTAAAAGAGAACATCACCCAGCAGGAAATTGCAGACCGGGTAGGTGTTTCCCGTGTCACGGTGAACAAATGGGCTAAGGAATGGGGAGGGCTTAAAGCTCAATCTCCTGCAGACACGGGAGGAACGCATCAGCCCACGCTCACGCAGTTGGACGAACTTGACCGTTCCATCGCAAAGCAAGGAGGAGGGCAAACGGTTCCCGTCAGCGGCGGAGGCCGATATCCGGCGCAAGCTGACGGCTGACCTTGAGGCATTGGAGCAGGATGCCTCCATCAGGGATATATACAACGTGTCCCGTGGGCTGCTCGATTGGCTCTACGGCAGCAGGATCTCGAAAGGGCAAAAAGGAATTGAGTGATTATTTCGATGCGTATATAAAGGAGAAAATGAAATGGGTAAAATAGATGATATTCAAGCATACAAGGAGTGGACTGAATACCACCGTTCACTCAAAAGGGACAAAGCCGCCGACAACCTTTCGCCGGTGGAACGAAAAAAGAAGCTGGAAAAGCTGGAGGCGAACGTCATCGAGTGGATCCTTTTCTTTTTCTCGAATTCGCAAAGTACCCCTTTACCAAATTCCATAAAAGGCCATCAAACGCATCACCACGAATATGGAATGGTACGAGGTTCTATCGTGGTCACGTGAGCTGGCAAAATCCACCATCGTGTTCATGTGCATGATGTACCTCGTGCTGACCGGAAAGAAAAAGAACGTGCTACTCATCTCAAACAGTCACGAGAACGCCGTCCGGCTTTTGGAACCTTATAAAAAGCCTTTGAGAGCAATTCCATGCTAAAGGCATATTATGGTGATTTGAGGGAGTTCGGGAGCTGGACGGCGGACGAATTCACGCTCACTACCGGGGCAACGTTCCGGGCTATCGGTGCGCTGGAGTCACCCCGTGGTACGAGAAAAGGACGCTGTACGTCCGGACACGGCTCTCGTGGATGACTTCGATACGGATGCAGACTGCAGGAACCCGGACATCCTGAAAAAGAAATGGGAATGGTTCGAGGAGGCTCTGTTTCCAACCCGATCCATCAGCGAGGATTTGCTGGTGATATTCTGCGGAAACCTGATCGCTCTCGACTGCTGCGTGAAACGTGCCGGTGATAAAGCTGACCATTGGGATATCGTGAACATTCGGGACAAGGATGGCAAATCCAGCTGGCCGGAAAAGAACACGGAGGAACGCATTAACCGCATTCAGTCCAAAATCAGCACAAAGGCGTTCCAGCAAGAATACATGAACAACCCGCTCTCCGAGGGTGACACGTTCAAAGGAAAATGGTATGGGGCAAATGCCCGCCACTCTCAAAGCTGCAGTTTGCCGTTGTTTACGGGGGATCCGGCTCCGTCCAACTCAAAGAACAAGGCCACCTCTTTCAAAGCCTGTTTCCTTATCGGGTATTATGACGGTAAATTCTACGTTTACACCGGTTATCTTGACCATGTGGTAAACGAGGAGTACGTGAACTGGTATTATTATCTTCGGGATTACGTGGGGCAAAAACGCAGGTATATAATTACATCGAAAATAACAAGCTGCAGGATCCTTTCTATGAACAGTGTTCGTTCCGCTATTTAGCGAGAAAGGAAAACAACTCGGATTTATCGGGATCATACCGGATACCCGGAAGAAACCGGAAAAAGTTTGACCGTATCGAGGAAACCTTGAGCCGATCAACCGGCGAGGACAACTCATCCTCAACATTGACGAAAAAGGATAATCCGCACATGAAAAGGCTGGAGGAGCAGTTCCTGCTCATCAACCGAGCTATGAAATCACCCGCTGACGGCGTGGACTGCATCGAGGGTGGCGTGTGGATCATCAACTCAAAAGATAAGCACGCTCTCGGCTGGATCCTACCATCATGCGCGCACGTGTAACCAATAAAAAGAGATTTTAATCATGGCATTTATCACACCCAAAGAATTGGAAACGCACCTCTATAAAGAGAATATAGAGGCTATCAGCAGGGGAGGATGAAACAATCCTCACGGCAGCCATAGACGCTGCCCCTGCCGGAAGCATACGGATATCTTGGTGCGTATGACCGCAAAAAGATTTTCGAGGCCACAGGGAGCCAAAGAAACGCCCTCCTACTCATTTTTTTGTAAAGGACATAGCCGTGTGGCATTTCGTGAACCTATGCAATGCCGGTACTGACCTGCAGCTCCGGCAGGATAGGGTACGAGCGTGCCGTGGCATGGCTCCGGCAAGTGCAGAAATCAGACATTAAGCCTAACCTCCCCATTATAGACGAGGACGGTGACGGGAAACCGGATACTGCAGGTGAATATATCTACGGGAGCAATCCCAAGCGTAATCAACATTTTTAATATATGACTATGGCGAACAAGAAAAAAAAGACGGCCACGACAAATGCCGGGGCAAAATCAAAGGAGCAGCTGGTCATCCATCAGATCGTAGTCAAGGCTCCCCAGCGGAAAGTGTATGACGTGGGGAATTGGCGGACGGCTCTCTCCTCTGCAGACAATGGACGAACAAAGCAGCTGTATGACCTGCTCGATGATATCATGATTGACGGCGTTTTTGAGCGATGCCGTTCAAAAGCGCATCGATGCGGTCACGAACTCGAGCTTACTTTCCAAAAATGCGGCTGGGGAGGAAGTGGAGGAGATCGCAGACCTGATGGACACCACCGCATGGGAGGATCTGCTGACTGAAATCCTGAAAAGAAAATATACGGGCGTTCAGGCATTGAAATGACCTTTAATGACGGTTTCAACGTGGAACCGATTCCGGCAAAGCATATCAACCTGAAAAACCGCACAATCCTCCGGCAGGACACGGACGAAATAGGCATACCATACGAGGGAGATTCACAGCTGCTCATTCTCGGCAAAGACCGGGATTTCGGTTTGTTACTCAAGGCGGCTCCCTATGCCATCTACAAACGTGGAGGCTTTGGGGATTGGTCACAATGGATCGAACTTTTCGGGATGCCCCAGCGCATCGGTAAATACAACGTATGATCCGGAGCCGCAAGCTGCTGGAGGAGGCTTTCGATAAAGCCGGATCCGCACCGTATGTGGTCATCCCAAAAAGAGGCGGATGTGGAAACCAAAGAGGGGCGGAACGGGTTCAGGATCCTCGTACAACGAATTCCGGCAGGCCAACAACGAGGAGATGCTGATCACTATCCTCGGACAAACCATGACCACCGTACAGGGAGAGAAAGGCGCACGTTCATTGGGTGAGGTTCACAAGGAGGTAGAGGAGGGAAAGAATAAATCTGACCTCCGGTACGTACAGCGTGTCCTCAACCAAAAGGTACTCCCCATGCTGGAGGCGAGAGGGTATCCCGTTGCTGGCGGAAAGTTCATTTTCCCCAAAGCGGCGGAGCAGCTCCGTTGCCGAGGTGGTGCAGCTCTCCGACATCATGGATATCCCGCAGAGCTACCTGCATGAAAAAATATTCGATTCCCGTGCCCTAAAGACGGGGAGCCGGTCGCAAAAACGTGCCTCCGCTCAGGCCACTCAGTTCGATATAGGAGGGATTCGGAGGAGGATACAATCAGTAATGCAGACCGTAATTTCTTTATGCGCTTATGGGATTTTTTCCAAGCCGCAGGTCGGGGCATCCATTGGAAAAGCCCCCATCAGGCTGAATGATAACGCTCCGATGTCGGAAAAGCTGGCCGCAAGGATTGCAAACGGCGAAACCGGGAAGTTCGATGCGGAGTTGTTCTCGCTTTATTGCTACCGACTTTTTGAACGGTGTTCAAAGTGCGTTCAAACGTTCAATGAACCATGCGGATGTAAGATTCGCATACGGCCTGCAGGATGACGCTTTCTTATCACCGCTTTGGAGATGAACCTGTTTCATTTCTCCGCCGGTAAGACGCTGGCGGAAATTCAGAGCTGAACAAGGCGTTCAGGGAGAAAGCGGTAATTTTCAGGGAGTTCTCCAAAAAAGCGGAGCAGATATGTGGCACGTTCAATAAAACGTGGCAAAAGACGGAATACGAAACGGCAGTGGTACTAACGGCGGAGTCCGCCAGCAATTACCACCGGCTCATGGGAAAACGAAAATGTTCCCCTTATTGGAAATATGTCACTGCCGGGGATGAAAAGGTAAGGGAGGAACACCGGAAGCTGGACGGGGTGATATTACCGGGCCAATGATCCACGGTGGAAAAAGATATTCCCGCCCAATGGCTGGAAATGCCGTTGCCGGGTGGTTCCGCTCATGAAACACGAGGTAGAGGGTATAGACATCAACGCCATGCGTGCCATTGTCGATGAATACCTCGGTACGAGTGAATGGAAAATGAACGAGGCTCAGGGCTGGGATTCAAACCGGGGAGAAACGGCTGAGGTGTTTTCAAGAACCAGCATTATATCCGCAAGTTTCCCCGATAAAGCCGCCTCCTTGCTGGGTGACCTGCATTATAATGATTACGGGCTGGAGTCCTTTGAAAGAAAGCGGCAGCGACCGAAAAAGCACCGGTGTTTGCCGGGGATCCGAACCAGTGGAGGGATTCGCATCAGGTGATGGATGACTACAAAGGCCGAAAGGTGCAACTTACGGAGGAGGTGTTCAAACGCCACACCACAAAGAAATACGAGGAGGCTCGTGTTCCTCTCGTGGAGTGCATCCCGGACGATGCTTAAAAACCCTGACGAGGTATGGATAAACGACTATCAAAAAGAAGTTCGACAACCTGAACTTTATCAAGTTTTACGAGGATAAGGTGATTAACGTGGTTTGCGAGGTTAAGAACGGAACGCTCTATCAGGTCACGACATGGTTCGAGATAGAACAAAACGCCAACATCAAGGTGAAAGGCCGCAGGAGCAGAAAGATAGATCCACGATGGAGATATCGCCGTGGTCTGCTTATCAAAAAGTAAAAAGGAGGCTCTGAGAACCTCCTTTTTATATACGGATTAACATCCCGCTCCGCCGTATAAAGCCCGGACTTTTTGATGCCCCCGTCATCCGTCAGGTGTTGGCATATTCGATTCATCCCCGGAGCGATATGCTTACGGAAGCAAATATACAAAATTATTTCAATATGAATATCAAGGAATTAAATAAATATCTGCAATCGCTCCCGGGAGAATAATCTCCGATGCGGCAGAAATCGTGGCGGAAAACGGCCACGGAATACTATAAATCAGCTTTCAAGAAGAAAGCATTTGACGGGAACCCGTGGACTCCGGCAAAAGCACCGAAAACAACCGGTTCCCTGCTGATCGACTCCGGTGCGCTGGTGAACAGTATCAGACCGGCGGTGATAACTCCCCAGCGGGTGGTTATCTCTGCAGGGAATGAAAAAAGATAGATTACGCTCAGGTACAACAACGGGATTCAAAGGTATAGTACCCGTACCGGCACACCCGGAAAACAAAACGGAAAGATGTACCGGTCAAGGCGCACACCGGAAAACTAACATCCCGAAACGCGTGAATTCATGGGAGATTCCGAAGAATTGAACGAGCAGATACACGCACGGATAGAGGGATATATTGACTCACTTAACAATGAATAGCTATGAACAAAGAAATTTTTATTGCCGTTTGTGACCGGCTGAAAACAGAAGTACCCGGGCTCCGGTGGATAGATGCCGAGGAGGGACAACTTAACACGGGAGAAGCGGCCTGCTGTGGCTTTCCCGTGCTGCCTGATAGATATATCTTACCGTCCTGCGAAACCCACATGGGTGGACGGCAAAAGATAAATGGCGCAAATACAACTTAGGGTGGCCTTTCAAGCCGGAGGGAGTACAAATGCGGCAGCCCCTAAACTTGTCAGGGAACACGCTCTCTCCTGCATGGACACGTTGGATAAGATACACGAGGCTTTGCAATGGTGGAACGGCGGGAACCTTTTCAACCCGATGCGCCGCCTCCGGGGTGCGCCGGAAAAAAGAGCGGACGGTCTGAAAGTGTATAACGTGATCTATGAAACCGAGTTTATGGATTAGTTCCAATCAAAGCCGGGAAACATCGCTTTGAGCTTGCGGGTGGATGCTTTGGAACGCAGGAGTTCATTGTAAAAATCATCCTGTTCCACCAGCGTGTTGCTGATGGTTCGCTCTTCGACAAAGAACTCGTTATCGGAAAGGATTCTCAGCACGTCATCGAAGCGGCGGCGTTTGATCTCAGTCCAATAGTAATAACGGGCGGTCATGATGCGGTTCCGCTTTTCGAGGCGGTCACGGCGGGAGGTGATGGCAGCATCGGAGGAGGCAACCGTGCGTGTTCTGCGGCGGTTACCGGCTTTCTCTATTTCCGGGCAAAAAAACGGTATTACGAGCTGCTCCTGCATATTGATTTGATTACTTAATACAAAGGTACATTATTTGCACCATAGTACGAAAAAAGTCCGCTGAAAATTAGATTTCAGCGGACTTTTTATTATTGATTAAAGGGCTTTTACATTGCAAGCATACCCTCTTTGTCATCCTTACCCGGAACGAACGGCTTTATAGTGGTTATCACCGAGCTGGTCACTTTCACTCTGCCGGATCCGAGGCAGGTCGGACATTGGCAGGATCCGGATACCTTTTGTCCTGTTCTCATCGCTGTACTCGAATACAACGCCTTTTCCCTCGCAACGCTTGCATACAGCCACACGGGTGGGAATATACCGGGCTTTCGCATTATTCGTCTGTTCCATCTGATTCCTCCTTTATTATGGTTAATTCTTCACTTGATTTCGGGTGATACATGAAATCGGTTTTGAGCTTTTTTGATAACCGTCAGTTCCACCTGAAAATTCTCAAATTCCTTGTTCCGGCTGGAAAGCTGGCGTTTGATGAACTCGGTAACGTCACGTTTCATTTCAGGAACCGACATCTCGACACCGGTTTCCGGCACGTATAAGCCCTCGCCGGAGCTTGCGGTAACCTCTGCGGTGGATTTGGAATTGAACTTTGTATATCATGACCGTCCCTCCTTATGCTTCTGTCATACCCAGAGGAATGGTCACCCACATACCGTCCTCGTTCTTCATTTCCGCTCTCACAAACTGTTTGCTGATCGCTGGCTGGTATGCCTCCTCGATGATGCGGACACCCTCCATGAAACGGTCATTGTTGCTTTCTTCCGCAATCTTACGAAGCTGGACGATACGGCTGGCTTTTAACGTGCCTTTGGCATCACGTGCCAGCAGCTTCAAAACCATGCTCACGAGTGATTTCGTTTTAGCATTGTCGGCGAGGCTCTCGATGTATTCTTTCACGATCACGATTCCGTCCTCCACCGTGTCACGGTAGCCGTCCGTCACGTACACTCCGAGAGTGATGCGCTTGTTCCCTCCGAATTGGTAAAGGTATGGCTGCGCTGGTCATCCTTTACGACTTTCAGAACCTCGCATTTCATGTCAAGGATACTCTTAAAGTTCTCCAGCACCGTCTTTTTTGGTTTCCTTGATATCCTCACTCAAGGAGAGGAGTACCGGGATTGCGCTGTTCACTTCATCATCCACCATTTGGCGGTACGTTTCACGTTCGGCTTTCGCCTTTTCCTGAGCCTCTTTTTTGGCCTTTTCTTTACGGAAAGCCTCGAATTGAGCCTTTTCCTCTGCCGTCATTTCAACGGTCTGCTTTTCTTCAATCTGTGCCATAATATCACATTTTAAATGGTTTATAAATAAGTTAATTGAGTTCTTTCTTTGCTTTCTGCATATCCTTTTGCCGGATGGAGCGGATCCGGAGCAATACCGCATCCAAATCATCAGCGGACAACTCCCTGAATTTCTTTCCTGCGATACGAACGCCCAAACAAAAGTTATCCACCGCCGCCCAATTTGCCGTATCAATACCCCATCAACTGCATTTGGTGGAGAACGGCAGAGCGTTTCTTTTTCAGAACCTCGTAACTGACCGGACGGCTGGATCCGGTCTGCTTCTCCATCTCCCGTATCATCGAGTTATATTCACTCAAAGTCATTTCTCTCAGTGAGTCCGTCCGCCCATTCGTAAAGCTGGATACAAGCTGCAGCTTTAAACCGTCCCTGTCAGAACAAGGCATTTTCGCCAGCAGCGTCCAAAAAACGTGAATAACTGTTTGTCTTTTGCCATAATCAATCAAGTTCAGGGGTTTCACTCTCTTTTTTAGGGATTGCAGAACGTACAATTCGGTAATGGCCGGGTTCGTCCCCAAATTTCGCCGGAGTCATAGGCCAACTCAAATTCACGCTGACAAATGGCTCGCTGCTCCTGCAGCTTGGATGCCGCATACTCTTTCATGGCATCGACAATACGTTTCAATTCTTCGGGAGAGAACTTTCTGCCGAGTTCCTCGTTCTTTTTCAGGCTGAATACCTGTCTTAATGCTGATAACGCTTTCATATTTGCACGACTTTTACAGGTTGTTGTACTACTTTTACCATTGCCTCCGGCACATCCTTGATGATAGCTGCGGCCAGCTCCGGGTTCCGAGTTCAACCACCGCCCAATCATCTTTCTTGGCCGGGCTGATCAGCAATTTCTCCGGTCGGTTAAAAGCAAGTCCAATTCATAAGGACTGTACTTAAAGAGGCCACCGGTAAGCCTATTTGATAAAGATCATTTCCCATTGATTTGCTTGTTTTTAAATTGATCTTTTGAACCGTCATCGTACCCGAACAATAGGCGGAAGTGTTCACTTTATTCCGGTTCTTGGATTTATGGGTGGTTGTGCCTATCGATTGAAAATAATCATCAATCAAATGGTTGTGACACAGCATCAGTCCGGTTTCCTCCGCTGTTTTTTCCGAATGCTCTCAAATTGTTTCCGCAAACCGGTGCAACATCCCAACAAATAAGATTTTATATAATTCCGTTTAAACTTCTTTGTCCGGTAATACCCTCTGCGGGTAGCCACATACTCGGTGCAACGTTCTACCGACAACCGGCGGAATACAGACCTCAAGTAATTATAAAGCGAGAGCACAACTTCCGCATTTTCCCGTGTACCGACTACCACCATGTAAGTCGTACCTCCATGCAACAAAATCCGGCAAAAATTATACTCGCATATAATCCGCAACAAATCCCTTTTCCAAATATTCCCCATACGTGTCCTGATAGGTTATTTTCTCCGATTCACTCACGGATATCATATTCTTTTTGTTCTTCCGGGGTAACATCCATCAATGACAAGTTATAGGATGTCAGCAGCCGGTTTTACAGCCTCCGCAGCTGCATGGGCTTCTCCTCGGATCCGATTTTTTTATGGCGGATTCTTTTAACCGGAGCAGCTTTCTAATTTTCGCCAATATATTTTCAGGTACTTCTTTTTCCATCGTTCATTCTATTTTGCAGGTTTCCACTCGATAGTTATCACGGCATCGAGTTTACCCGCTTACCACGAACCAAACGTCAACTTTCACCGTTCCCGTTGTTCCTCTCCCCAAAAGAAACCGTTACCGTGGCAATAGCTGCAGGTGGCTTTGCTGGAGATACTTTCTTTCTGATTTCCCTCCCCGATAAACATGGGAGGCGAAATCGTTATAACTTGATTATTTTACTGCATTTCCGTTCGTTTTAAGCGTTACATGCTCATCTTACCGCACCCTCATCCCAAATTGTAAATGCCACAGGCCAGAAAGCGGCCTTTCGAAAGCCCGAAACCCCTCCCGGCGTAAATTTTCAGGGGGCGGCATCATACATCCACTTTCTTTGCGCTCGACCATCAGGGTTCCGGCCATCTGCATGGCTGGTAAAAATCCAGCAGCTTGTTCAGGTGCGCCTCGCGCCAAATTTGATGTATTCTTTTGCTAGCTCATTTGGTGTATTTGAAACTGTCAATGACGTAATCGGGGCTTTTATGCTTATCCATTTCTTTCTGGCTCGGACATCGGCTCACGTTCTTAACCGCTGGAAGCAGCGCGGTTTACCTCGGCCGTAAACGGCGGGCATTGTTCTGCATGTGGTAGAGGCTCTCACTGCCTCTTCGGGGAGCTGTGCGCCAGCCACCCATAGAGCTTTTTACCAGCTCTTTACAAAGCTGCATGACAAACTGCTTTTTGCGTTACCACTATTGCCCCAAATAAACAAACGCCAATCGTTTCAGCGATAACCCATGCCTGAATTTCTTTCTTCTGTTACCAGGTAATGCCGATACCATAAATCAATAAAAATGAATAATCACTCCCTCGAATGTGTTGAGTCTTAAAAACCAGCTCACGAAATCGCATCGAGTCATCCCGTCATTAGCAGCGGCTGCTCCACGTTTAGGACACGTTTTCCGTCGCAAAACACGGTCGGCTTCCTCGATATCGGTCATGTCATTTGCACCTGCTGGATTACTCCAGCTGGCCAATCACCGGCGGATAGATAGCTCACATTATGGGAGTTGATAAGCTCCACGTTGTACGCATTACGCGGATCTCACAAAACGATGACGGATCTTTAGTTTCCATTGCTTTCTCCGGAAGCAATACGTAATGACATCCGTGCTCACTGGTTCATCGCCGCCGTTATGACGGGAGCCGAGACCCGTCTCGCGGACGGAGTCGAGCGAGGCATGAATAGAACTTCATGCCTTCCGCCGCGCCGGGCAGAGTCAGGCTGTGCACGGCCAGCACCACGATGAGAGCAAGCAGTGCAAGCATCATGACCTTGCTGACGCGCTCAAGCCCGTTTTGCAGGCCGAAGGAGCACACGGCGAAGCCGACGATAACGACAAGCTCCGTCCAGATGGCCATTTCGCCGGGGTTGGAGAGCATGGCGGCAAATTCCCCGCTGACGGCCTCGGTGTCCATTCCGGCGTGGAAGCTGCCCGTGAGGAACTTTCCGAAGTAATCCGCCATCCAGCCGGTGACGGTGGTGTAATACATCATAAGCATGAAGCAGCCCGCAAGGCACACCCAGCCGTGGAAATGCCACTTTTTGCCCGGCGCTTCAAGCGCCTTGTAGGCGTTGACGGCGCTGCTTCTTCCGGCGCGGCCGACGGCAAGCTCCATCGTCAGCACGGGCACGCCCATAACGAGCAGGCAGATAAGGTATATGAGGACGAAAAGACCGCCGCCGTTCTGGCCGGTCACATAGGGGAAGCGCCAGACGTTGCCGATGCCGATGGCACAGCCGGCGCTGACAAGCAGAAAGCCCATACGGGAACGAAACGATTCACGCTGCATAGGGATTACCTTTCCTTTTCACTTTGTTGCGGCGCGCAGAGCGCGCGGGCTTTATTTTAACGGATGGCCCGGCAAATTGCAAGTGCGGATGCCGCGCGCGGCGCGGGTACGCCGATAAACGTCAGTTTTGACGAATGCGACATATCGCCGCACCGGGTTTTGTGAAAATACGACAAAAATGATGCTTGCCTATTGACACATCTGACAAACGATGCTAATATGCACCCAAATTGAATCGCTGAGATAGAGGCGCGGTATCCATCAGTAACCTCCCGCACGGCCAGGCAGCCGCAGGACGCGAAAGGCCACCGCCGAAGTTTCGGAAAAATGCCTGTTTTTTCCGGTGCTGGGCCGTCAGGGAATACCTGCCGGACTGTCACATGTTTTCTTGTGAAGCGCTATCAATGGCTGACGGCTTACGGCTTTGCCGCATATGGCGGCATTGCATAATCACCGATTTTCCATGGACCGCTTGACAGGCGGTTCATTTTTTTATTATCCCCACCGGCGGGGAAGCGAAGGCCGGAAAGGCATGAATGCCGAAGAAAGGAAAGAAAATGAGAAGAGTAATCGCAGTTATCCTGTCTCTCGTTATGGCGCTGGCGCTGTGCGCCTGCGGCTCCGCACAGACCGCGGATACGCCCGCGGCGGATGCTTCCCGCTTCCGGCGCCGCAGCAAGCGGCGCTGTGGCCTCCGGCGTTGAGGACGGCGTGCTGACCGTCGCAATGGAGTGCGCCTACGCCCCATACAACTGGACGCAGACGGACGATTCCAACGGCGCAGTTCCCATCTCCAACGTGCCCGACTCCTACGCCAACGGCTACGATGTGATGATAGCGAAGAAGATATGCGAGGCCAACGGCTGGGAGCTGGAGATCGTCCAGTCCGACTGGGACTCCCTCGTGCCCGGCGTGCAGACCGGCACCTTTGACGCGGTCATCGCCGGTCAGTCCATGACTGCCGAGCGCGCAGAGCAGGTCGATTTCGCAGGGCCGTACTTCTATGCCACCATCGTGTGCGTGACGAAGGCCAACAGCCCCTATGCCTCCGCGACCGGCATTGCAGACCTTGCAGGCGGAAGCTGCACCGCGCAGATCGCAACAATATGGTATGACCAGTGCCTGCCCCAGATAGAGGGCGCAAAGATCCAGACCGCGGCGGAGACCGCCCCGGCGATGCTCATGGCGCTCGAGACCGACTCCGTCGACTTCATCTGCACCGACATGCCGACCGCGCAGGGTGCGGTCGAGGCTTATCCCGACATGACCATCTCGACTTCTCCGGCACCGACGGCGACTTCCAGTTCTCCGGACGAGGTGCGCGCGGAGAACGTGAATATCGGCGTGTCCGTGATGAAGGGCAACACCGTGCTCAAGGACGCAATCGACAGCGTGCTTTCCACGATGACCGCTGACGATTTCAACGCCCTTATGGCACAGGCCATCTCCGTGCAGCCGCTCAGCGAGTGATGCGGCGCGCGGCACATCCACAGGCGCAAGGACAGAGCGCGCGGCGGGCATAGGCCCCCTGCTGCGCGCCCTATAAGAAGGGAGCGCGCACATGAACAAATTCACGCAGCTTGTGTCCGACATCGGCAAGCTATGGGCAAAATACGGCAGTCTTTATATATCCGGCATTGAAAAAACGCTTATCCTCGCGCTGGTCGCAACGGTGATAGGCTGCATAATAGGCTTTATATGCGGCGTACTGAACACCATCCCCCTGCGGAAGAACGACTCCCCCGTGAAGCGGTTCTTTGTGGGTCTCGTGCGGGTGATAGTGCGGATATACGTGGAGGTTTTCCGCGGCACGCCGATGATGCTTCAGGCGGTGTTTATCTACTACGGTCTGCCGTACTTCACCAACAATGCCGTCACCTTCCAGAGCGAGTGGACGGCCGCGATACTCGTCGTGTCCGTCAACACCGGCGCGTACATGGCAGAATCCGTGCGCGGCGGCATAATCTCGATAGACCCCCGGCCAGACCGAGGGCGCAAAGGCCATCGGCATGACCCACGTGCAGACGATGACGAGCGTGATACTCCCGCAGGCGCTGCGCAACATCATGCCGCAGATAGGCAACAACTTCATCATAAACGTCAAGGACACGTCCGTGATGTTCATAATCGGTTTTTCCGAGTTCTTTTCGCCGCGCACAGGGCGGCCGTCGGCGCAAGCTACCTTTACTTCCCGTCGGCCACGGTGGAAATGGTGGGCTACCTCACGATGACGCTTCTGCCTCGTTCCTGCTGCGGCTTGTTGAAAAGAAGCTGGACGGCAGCGGAAGCTATGAGCTTGCAAAAGCGGGGGATCAGCTCGTCATGGCTGCCGGGACCTACAGCCACCCCGACCACGGCACACCCTTTGACGAGCGCAGCACGGAATTCGACGAAAGGCGCTGCGCCGCGACAGAAGCACATCCGCGAGAGGAGAGAAATGACATGGCAGAAACTATATTGCAGATAAACCACCTCTCCAAGGCCTTCGGCAGCCATGAGGTGCTGCGCGACATAGATTTTTCCGTGGAAAAGAAGGCGACGTGATAAGCATAATCGGCGCGTCCGGCTTCCGGCAAATCCACGCTGCTGCGGTGCGTGAACCTGCTTGAAACGCCCACCTCCGGCGAGATACTGTACAGGGGTGTGAACGTCGCCGGGCGCGGCGTGAACGCGCCGCAGTACCGCGCGCATGTGGGCATGGTGTTTCAGTCGTTCAACCTGTTCAACAACATGACCGTGCTGGAAAACTGCGCGGTCGGACAGGTGAAGGTGCTGAAAAAGGACAAGGCGGCGGCGCGGCAGCACGCGATGCACTATCTTGAAAAGGTGGGCATGGCGCCGTACATCAACGCAAAGCCCCGGCAGATATCCGGCGGGCAGAAGCAGCGCGTGGCCATAGCGCGCGCCATGGCCATGGACCCGGAGGTGCTGCTGACGAGCCGACCTCCGCCCTCGACCCGGAAATGGTGGGCGAGGTGCTGGGCGTGATGAAGAGCCTTGCCGACGAGGGCATGACGATGCTGGTGGTGACGCATGAAATGGCCTTCGCACGCGACGTGAGCTCGTCATATACATGAACTCCGGCGTCATATGCGAGCAGGGCGCCCCGGCGGAGTTTTCGCAAATCCGCAGCGGCAGGAGACCTGCGACTTCCTCGCCCGATTCAGAAACAGCTGAATACGGCCATAGCCGAATAAGATCAGCCCGCCCCGAAGCTTCGGGGCGGGCTGGTTTTTTATATATCCATCACATCAGAGATTGTTCCTCGCGGTGAGCCATTTGCTTTTCCAGACGTAGAGTATCATGAGAAGCATACCTATCGCCCATGTGGTGGGGTAGGAGGCATATACGATGTCAATGCTGTTATATACCGGCAGCAGGAGCTTGAGCCATATTATGCGCAGCACGCACAGCGACGTGAGCAGGATGACCATGGGCGGATGCTCTTCCCCGCGCCGCGCACCGTGCCCGCAAGCTCATGCATGACGGAGAGGAAAAATATAAAACGGCAGAAATACCGCGGCCAGCACGCCGTAGCTCACGGCCGCCTGATTGTCCGTAAAGAGCCCTATGATGGGCGTTGCAAAGGCAAGCACCAGCCCGCCGGAGACGATGGTATACACCGCGCCCATTATAAGCGTGACGCGGATGCCGCGCTTGACCCTGTCCACCCTGCCCGCGCCGAGATTCTGCCCGGCGAAGGTCGTCATTGCAAGACTCAGGCTGAGCACGGAAGGACGCTGAATCCGTCTATCTTCAAAAACGCGCCGAACCCGGCCATCGCGTCCGCGCCGAAGCCGTTGACGCTGGACTGCACGACGGCGTTTGAAAAGGACACGACCATGTTCTGTATCCCGGCGGGCAGGCCGATCTTTATGATGCGCCCGGCCATTCTGCCGTTTATTCTTATGCTGCCTGGGCGCACGCGGTAATCCGCGTTGACGCGCATAAGAAAGCCCATCGCCAGCACGCAGGAGACGAGCTGGCTGGCGTCCGTCGCTATCGCCGCTCCGGCCACGCCCATATCAAGGCTTTTCACAAGGATGAGGTCGAGCACGATATTCGTGACGGAGGCACAGGCGAGATACAGCAGCGAACGGCGGGAGTTGCCCGCGGCGTTGAGAATGCCAGCGGCCATATTATAAAAGCGCATTGAAGATGACGCCGCCGAAATATATCTGCAAGTACGTGACGGAATCGGCCATGACTTCATCCGGCGTTTTCATAAGCGTAAAGCAGACTGCGGCTGAGCAGGATGCCCGCCACCGTGAGGACAGCGCCGATGAGGATGATGGCAATGGCCGTATGCACGGCCTGCTGCGTGTTCTTTCTATCCTCCGCGCCGAGGTAATGCGATATGACGACGCCCGCACCGACCGCCGCGCCCTGACTGAACGCGATGAGCAGGTTTATGATGGGCGTGCTTGACCCGACGGCGGCAAGGGCGTTGCTGCCGACGAAGTTGCCGACAATGACGGAGTCGGCCGTATTATATAACTGCTGGAGCAGGTTCCCCAGCACAAGAGGCATGGCGAAGAGGAACAGCTTTCTGCCGATGCTGCCCTCCGTCATGAGGACGGTATTGGATCTGTCAGCTTTCATTTATAATACACTCTCTTACACCACATGAATTTCAGCGTAGGATTGTATAACTTTTCTTTTCAGAATTCAAGCATTGATATGTAAATAACAGACTTTTTGCGCCGCTCAGTCCTCATAGCCTATGCGCTCAAGCTTCGCTGTCCTTCTTCCACAGGAAGTTGAGGCGAAGCTCCTCCCGGCGCGGATGCGGCGGAAGTTCGTCATATGGCGGAGAAGTATCGGCACAAAGGGAACGGCCAGCACAGCCGCCCCGGCCCAGAAGCCGTGGTGACGCCGTAATAGACCGGCCAGATGGCCGCGATGGAGACCGTGGCGATGGCGATATAGTTCGTGGCGAAGCCTATAACGCAGGTGATCGCCAGCATGATAAGAAACGTGGCCGGGTCATAGGCCAGCACGACGCCGCCGATGCAGGCAAGGCCCTTGCCGCCGCAAAAGTGCAGAAACACGGGGAACATGTGCCCCAGAATGCACGCCACGCCGCCGAGGATGCCCGCAAGCGCGAACTGCGGGAAAAGCGCCTGACACAGCCGCCATGAAAGCGCAGCCTTGAATATGTCCAGCAGCGCCACGAGCACGCCCGCAAGCTTCCCCACCATGATGACCGTATTTGACGCGCCAGCATTTTTCGAGCCGGAGCTTCTGACGTCATAGCCCCTTTGATGCGGCCAATTATAAAGGCCGGATTTATGCAGCCGATGAAATACCCCGCCGCAACACACGCCAGCGCGCACAGTGCCGTTTTCTGCATAATGATCCTCCCTCCGCAGCATGTACATTCTATATACATATATTATCCACCACTTTTGCGTTTCTGGCAAGCCCCGTTTCGCGCTTTCAAATGTCAACAATACTTTATGTTCAGTTGAATGATACTTGAACATGTTCGTGTATTTTTGAGGTGGTTCTAAAATTTGTACTAAAATTCAAACATTGAACAGTAAGGAGAATGATTATGCGGGACTATATAATTGCGACCTCTTCCACCTCAGACCTGCCGAGGACCTATCTTGAAGCGCACGATATTCCCTTTATAAGCTATACATACACCATCGGCGACAAGCTGTATGAGGACGACTGCCGCGAGGAGACCCGCGCCGCGGTCTATGCCGGGATGCGGCAGGGCGACAGGCTGAAAACCTCGATGATAAACGAATACGCGTACTATGACTTTTTCAAATCTCTGCTGGAGAAGGGGCAGGACGTGATCTTTCTGGACATGTCGCAGAAGATGTCCGTCTCCTTTGAGAAGGCGAAGCTCGGCGCGGAGATGGCGCGAAGCGAGTTTCCGGAGCGTAAGCTTTACGTGATGGACACGCTGTGCATATCCGGCGGCCTCGGCCTGCTCGTCAGCAGCATGGTGGCGCGCATGGAGGACGGCATGAGCTATGACGAGGTCATAGCATGGGGCGAGGCGAACAAGCTCAAAATTGCCCACCGCTTCACCGTGGACGACCTCAACTATCTCAAGGCCGGAGGGCGCGTGTCCAACGCGGCGGCGCTGGTCGGCGGGATGCTGTCGATAAAGCCGGTGCTGTACGTGCCTGACGGCGGCACGCTCGACGTGGCGCAGAAGGTGCGCGGGCGCAAGGCGGCGCTGAACGCGATCATCGACGGCGCAAAGCGCGATCTGGCCGGTGTTGAGACAAAGGGGCTTGAGGTGCACATTCTTCAGGCGGACTGCGTGCCCGGACGCGGAGCACGTGCGCGACGAGCTGAAAGGAGTTCCCCGACCTCGGCGAGATAAGCATAACGGGTCTGGGCGTCGTCATCGGCGCGCACTGCGGGCCCGGCCTGCTGACGGTGTTCTACTTCTGCAACGGCCGCCAGCCGTGAAGCGCAGATGAGCATAACGTAAAACGTGGAATTGCCTTATCCGGCAATTCCACGTTTTTATTTACTCATTTTATTTACCCATATTCTCAATATCGGTCTTTATGACATTATATATGCACTCACCGGGGTGCAGGGGCGCGGCGTTTTCAGCGCCTGAGACATGCGCGCAAGCTGCGCATCGTCATCAAACAGCGTGAGCGCGGCGGAGGCAAGCGCCTGCGGCGTATCCGCCGTGACAGCGCCGCCGCGGCGCACGAAGAAGTCCAGATTATGCTCCTCACACCCGGCGACGGCATCTATGAGCACCATGGGCAGGCCCATGGCCGCGGCCTCCGTCGTGCTGAGGCCGCCGGGCTTCGTCATGAACAGGTCGGCACTGCGCATATACAGCGGCATGTCCGTCACAAGCCCCTCGACATGCACGTTTGGGCAGGTGAGATATGCCAGCTGGAGCTTTTCATGCAGCTTCTCGTTGGAGCCGCAGACGATGGTGAGCACGTCCTCCGGCGGGAGCATATGCGAAAGCTGGGCAGTAAGCTCCGTTATCGGGCCGCAGCCCATGCTGCCGCAGGTGAGCAGGATATGGCGGCGCCCGGCGTGATGCCGAGGCTGCGCTTCGCCGCCGCCTTATCATACGGCGAGTAAAACGCCGCGCGCACCGGGAGGCCGGAGGCAATTATTTTTTCCCGCGGAACGCCGCAGGCGGCGAACTCGTCTGTCAGCGACGCGTCCGGGATGAAATAGTGCTGCAAGGCGGAATCCGCCGTGCCGGGGGAACAGGTGTAGTCCGTGCCGACAAAGGCCGTGGCGATGGGCATGGGGTGCTTTTCCAGCATATCCGTCAGCGCGAGGGGCGGGGAAAATATGCGTGCAGATGACACTGTCAAAAGCCGCTGCCGCGGATGTACTCGTACATTCTCTCCGAGCCGGAGGTGAGGTACTGATAAACGGCGGAGTCCTTCTGAAATGGCGAGGCGTGCGACTCCACCTCTCTGTAGCCGTTTTTGAAAAGGCGCGGAAGGTGCCTGTATATGCGCACGTGCCAGTTGCAGATGAACTTGAGGCGGTCTCGGAAATGAAGAGGAGCGAGTCCGCGATCTCACACTCGGCGCCGTGCGCCTCAAGGCACCTGCTTTATGGCCATGGCGCAGGAGTTATGCCCAGCGCCGGTGTTGCAGCTGAGGATGAGCGTGCGCATCAGCCCTTCCCTCCCCTGCCGCGGCGCGCCAGCAGCCTTTGCAGGCGCGGGCGGTTATAGCGCTGAATGATGATGAAAGGGCACGTTGCCGAGAAGGATGTACACAAGCGTCACGGCAGCGCCGCCGAAGCCCGGCCACAGCCAGAGGCACGCAAGGCCAAGCACGCTGAGCACGACGTGGATGAACTCGGCCACGCAGGTCTCCTCAAGCATGCGCGGGATGTCCGCAAGCGTGCCGGCGTTGAAGCTTCTTCGCGGGCATGAGCTTTGTGAACACACGGCTCATATCCGGGACCTTGTTTTGCCAGTCCTTCACGCGAAGGGCCTTGTAGAGCTTTTTCTCCTTCTCATTGCACCTGAACGGGAAGCAGTCGCTTTTGAACCAGCGCTTCGGCAGCAGCCGCCCCGTCACGAACGACACGACGCCGAGGGCGATGATGTACACAAGGCATTTCACCGGCCCGGACATGCTTTTTCTTCTCATTATCTGCTCCTCACTCTTTCCGGCATTATAACCATTTTCTGCCCATTTTCTACTTGTGTATATATCTTAACAGGCGATTTACAACGCCAGTTCAATTCAAGCTCAACGTTTCGTGAGGTTCAGTTGAGAAAGCGTTTACATTCATGCACTAGACTTAGGTCGAGAAACATGTTAAGATATAAATAAGCCATTGGTTCTGAGAGAGGAGAAGCGAACATGGGGCGGACTATACGCAGGATACTGTCAGTGATACCGGCAGTTGCGGTGCAGGTGCTGGTGCTGCTGGTGCTGATAAAGTGGCTTTCGCCATACGCGGCGGTCATAAACTTCATTCTGTCCATATTCTCCATAGTCTTCGTGCTGTACATCATGATCGCGCGGGAGGAGGCGGCGTACAAGACGCTGTGGCTGCTGCTGATACTGCCGTTCCACTGGCGGGCGCGGCGCTGTATCTTCTCTTCGGCAACAAGCGCACGGCGCATCCGCTGGAAAGGCGGCTGGAAAAGGCGCGGCCGGAGGAAAGCCGCTGGACAACGGCGTGATGTGCGCGCTGCGCGCCGAAAGCGCCGCGGCTGTCGCAGACCTTTGCCTATGTCCACAAAGACCGGCTGCCCCATCCTCGCAAACGAGGGGGCGAAGTACTACCCGCTCGGCGACATGATGTTCCCGGACATGCTGGAGGACCTCAAGGCCGCGGAAAAGACCATATACGCGGAATACTTCATCATACAGCATGGAGAAATGTTCGACGCGATGCTGGACATCATGCGGCAGAAGGCGGCGCAGGGCGTCGATGTGCGCGTGATATACGACGACCTTGGCAGCATATCCACCTTCTCCACCCGCGACAGGCGCGAGCTTATAGAAAGCGGCATACGCTGCGTCGCCTTCAATCCGATGCTGGCCGTTGGGGGAACGCTGAACTACCGCGACCACAAGAAGATGCTGATAATAGACGGGAAAACGGCCTTACACCGGCGGGATAAACCTCGCAGATGAATACATAAACCGGAAGGAGCGCTTCGGCCAGTGGAAGGACATTGGCTTCCGCATAACGGGGCAGACGGCGCTGGCCTTTACGGAGATATTTTTGCAGTTCTGGGACGCCTTTGCCGAGTGGACGCCGGAGCCGATGCAGTTCAAATTCACACCGGAGGCAAAGCCCGCCGCGGACGGGTACGTGATGAGCTATTACGACTCGCCCATACGCTCAGACGCCGTCAGCTATAATTTGTACATCGACATTCTTTCGCAGGCGACGGATTACGTGTGGTTCTACACGCCGTATTTCACGCCGGGGGATGAGCTGCAGGAGGCGATGCGGCGCGCGGCGCAGCGCGGCGTGGATGTGCGCGTATTTATGCCGGGCATTCCGGACAAGAAGCTGATATTCCGTATGTCGCACAGCTTTTATCAGGAGCTGCTTGAATCGGAGTGAAGATATACGAATACACGCCCGGCTTCGTGCACGCGAAGGCCTGCCTCTCCGACGACGTGATAGGCACCGTGGGCACGGTGAACCTCGACTACAGGAGTTCTGTTCCTGCACTTTGAAAACAACACGATGATGAAGGAGCAATACGTAACT
>VOFK01001686.1_pt1 | contig 26637 bp, 50 predicted proteins | sample 5384121 | NCBI WGS metagenome assembly VOFK01 (sample SAMN12384730, study PRJNA508395) | human gut metagenome | isolation source: healthy gut J | host: Homo sapiens | reverse complement strand
ACTGCGCCAGCGCCGCCATGGTCCATCGCCGGATCAAAGGCTCAAGCCCCTGCCAACCCGGTACCAGCTGGTAGGTCCACATGTCCCCAGCCGCCCTCGCCTTTGGCTTTGTCCGCGCCCCTCGAGCTTGACCGAAGAGGTTTTACAGTGGGCGGCAAACGCCATCGGCACAAAGCTGCGTACCACCCAGATCGGGCGCGGCCGTTGTCGTCCGGTCCGATCCCACGTATTTGTCAGCAACGGGCGCAGGAACGGCGCCTTTTTTCCCCAAATTCCGCCGGCGTTATCGTAAACTTTTGCGGCTGCTTTCAGCGTAATCAAAATAAAACCGGAATACCGGCGTCTCGCTGGTTGGGTAGCGATGCTGGGTGAAGTTGAAGATGCACCGGGGCCGTCCGCCTCCATCAGCACCCATTCACCCCCCGCTCGTCCTGATACAGCCCCAGTCCCAGTCGGCATTGTCGCCGGCCTTGGGAAATGCTGCCCTCGTAGCCGATGCGTACACCATCATCGAGTACCGGCAGCGCCGCCATATCCGTCAGCCGCGCCGCGCCGCGAACTGCCTTTGCTGTCATTTCACTCACCGCCCGTCATTTGCTTTCATTTTGTATTATATCATTTCGTTTTTAATTGTCGATACTGTCGTTTCGTTTGCTTGTTGCTTTTTTAGACAAAAACAAAATTTAAAATTTGGCTTTTGTGGCTTGCCGGTGCGGAGTACGGCGCCTATACTGGAAAAAGAAAAAACCATCCGAAAAGGAGCAGGACTTATGGAAAACGCCGCCGTCCGTTAGCCGTCGTGCTGCCGGCCGATTCTGCTTGTCCGGCTGCGTGCCGTGCGATCATCCCCGTGAATACGAATACGCTGTTTCGGGACGAAATTCAGGGTATACAGTATCGACGACGGCAGCGTGCTGATGACCCTCACCGTCACCGGGCGCGGGTGACGGATGAGACGCCGCACTTGGATATATGAATACGCGGAATCCTCCGGCGAAACCGTGCCCGGGAGACGGCGATCCGGCAGGTGATGGAAATCGCCTGCCGCTACACCGGCCCTTCCTCATCGTCTGCACCCCGGGCAGCGCATTTTTCGCTCACCGACGGCCGGGGAAATACCGCACTGCCGGCGGAGGCAAAATACAACCTGCCGTTTCCGCAGGAGGAGTTGATCCATCTGATGACGGCAGCAGCGAAGCGGTATTCCGCTTCGGCCTCAAAGAGGCGGCGGGATTCCCTCGCTGTCACCTATATCGCTATGGCGGCGGCAAAATCACCGCCAGAATCCGCCTGATGACGGCGCAGCGCGCCCTGAGGAGACCACAGCCGCTGCGGATACCACAACGGTCGGTACTGCCGCGACAGAGTCTCCCCCGCAGGAGTCGTCCGAAGCATCCCGTCCGGCCGGAACCCGCGGCACCGGATACCAGTACCGTCTCCTCCACCGCGGCTCCTCCCTGTCGGACGCTCCGGAAAAAAGCCGGCAGCGTAACCCTGCCGATCGGCTGGCTGGCGGTTTTGCTCGTGGGCGCGGTACTTGCCGGTGGAACAGGTGGCGGCTGGTTCTGTTTCTTCTCTTTCGCCGCCGCGACCAGTCCGCAGGGCGGTGTCGCGAGGGATCTTCCGCTGAACGCCCCTCGGGGCTTTGCAGCAGCACAAAGCCCCTCCCAACCGCCCCTGTGCCGCTTGCCCTGCCGAATGTCCGACGCCGCCTTTCCCCATACCGCCCGCTTTCTGGTGTACTCCGTACCCAGGCCTTTCCTGCATTGCGCCTCCCGCCCCGGTTTCCTCCCGCCCGGCATCTTTTTGCCGGTCAGCCTCATTTTGTGTTGTTTCCCCCTGCCGTATGTGCTATACTGCATACATAATCGTCACGAAAGGACAGGGACAAGATGAGTACTGAATTTCGGCTCGCTCAACCGGGACCTGGTATACAGCGTCGCCCACGCAGTACGGCCGGCGAGACGCTTCGCCTCCCTCGAAGCTGGAGACATTCTGCGGCGGCAAAGGGCTTAACCAGTCGGCGCTTGCCCGCGCGGGCGCGCAGGTGTGGCATGCGGGCTGCGTCGGCGCGGACGGCGGCGAACTGCGGAAAATGCTCGCGACGCGGCGTGGGATACCCGATATGCTCCGTGAAGTGGACAGCAGCAGCGGGCATGCCGTGATCCAGGTGGATTCCCGCCGGCCAGAACAGCATCCTGCTGTACGGCGGCAAATCAGCAAATTACACCGGCCGCCGATGAGGTACTCGCGGGATTTCGGGGCGGGCGACCTGCTGGTGCTGCAGAACGAGATCAGCGCCATCCCCATATCATGCGGCAAGCGAAGGCGCGCGGCATGCGCCTGGAACCCCAGCCCGTTTGCACCGGAGCGACCGGTTACCCGCTCGATACGGTGACCTGTTTTGTGCTCTCAATGATTGAGGGCGCCGAGCTGACCGGCAAACGGCGCCGGGCGCCATCTCGCGCATATGCGCGCCGCCACCCGTCGTCCTGCACCCCTGCTGACCCTCGGCAGCCGTGGTGCGATGTACGACGACGGCACACAGGCTGTATACCGTGCGGACTGCTTTCCGCGTACCCGTGCAGGATACCACCGCCGCGGGCGATACCTTCCTCGGCTATTTTTTTCGCCTCGCTCGACCGCTGCGGTCCCGCGGCCGCCCTGCGCCTGGCCTCGGCGGCCTCAGCACTGGCGGTATCGGTTAAGGGCGCCGCCAACTCCATCCCAAACGCGATCAGGCCGAAGCCTTCCTCGCTGAGCAGGAATAGGCCGACCGCTTCCTCTGCGCTTTTGGCACAGCCGCTCCGGTGCTCCGGGCGGCTGTTTTTCCTCCAACGCGGGTTTCCCCATGCCGGACCGGTTAAAGTTAACCAGTCCAACAAATTGAAGCCCGGGAAGACAGTTACCTATAAGACCAGGGATTATACCCTGGCTTGGGGCAGGAAGGTGCTGCAAAGGTGCGGGGGACGGATACGCCGGAAGAGACGGCACAGGGCGATGCGCGCTGGCTCACCTTTGGAGCACACCAAAAGCCGGGTGGTCTATCCCGACACGTACCCGGATGTGGATGTGGAATACCTGCTCACCCCCTCACAGGTCGCGGTTTACCGCTCGAACATCAACGGGTTTTACCCTTTCGCACGTTTACAACGCGTGTGAATCCGACACCGGGATGGGAAATACGGCAGCGGCTGGCGGCTGAACGTGACGCAGACCCTCAAACCGGTGACGCTCGAGGGCAACGCCGAGTTGTACGGCGTACCGCTGGAACGGCACGGAGGCCATCAGTTACAGCTATGAAAACATCGGCAGCAGCCGGACCTCGACGCTTGTCAAAACCATGACCGTCGGCGGTATGACATACAGCTATGCGTATGACGAGCTGAGCAATATCACCGTAGTCATGTCGCCGGACAGCACTCTGTCCACGAACACGACGCGCTTAGTCAGCTGACGCAGGCCACGCGGCGGCGACGATGTACGAATACACCTATGACAACCGCGGGGAATATCCTGTCGGTGAAGGAAAATGGCGCCGTCATCAAATCGTACACCTTACGGCGATAGGCGGATAGAAAGACCTTTTGACGGCGTACAACGGGCAAGTCATCGCCTACGATGCGATCGGCAACCCGCTGAACTACCGCGACGGCATGGTGTTCGCTTGGCAGAACGGCCGCGAGCCTCGCCTCTTTACAGCAGGGCGATTTCGGCGTATCCTATACCTATTACGCCGCCGGCCTGCAGATGAGCAAATCGATTTGGAGGAAAGGAGGTTTTGCGGGGTGGAGTTTACTAGTTATCCACTGGCAGACTATATTGACACAACGGATAAAAACATAGAATTTCCCGAGGAAATCTGCATTACCTATGCTGTCTGTTCAAATGCCTGCGGTAATACGGAATTCATCGTTGACGGCTCCTCTCAGGTGTGCCAGCACTGCGGAAAATTACTGTTTCGCACGGAAACGAAAAATACCGGTTAACTGAGAATTAGCACTATAAAAGTTTAAAAGGACCGGCCCCAAAAAATGGGGGCCGGTCCTTTTTTTCGCAGCGGCTTTCACCGCGTCATCCTCCCGTCTGAGTGTATCCAGATGGGCCATGACATATTCTTCAGCCAGGCATCCGCCTCCCCTGCCCGCCTCTTCCGATGTCATTCCGCAGCTGTGCAGGAACCGTCCAACGCTCCCGCAGCATCCGTCTCTTCAATCCCGCGCACCCGCAGATGCCGTACCAGATCCCCTAACCGGGGCAACCCGGCCTTCCTTCGGCGAGCGCGGCAAGCCGCCGAAGGATATCTTCCTCCGGAAGGTCAAGCGGACCGTACGGCCGCCACCCCTGTCCAGATTCGCCTTTTGATTGAGCAGCATGACCGCCTGGTCCAGCGCGGCAATGTTTTTCGGTTTCCGTGAGGCTTTCCCCTGATCGTAGCCCGCGATCTGCCGGACCGCCTGCGTGATCCGCCCCTTCAAAAATATCCCGCCCGATCATAGGTTTCGATCAGCTGCCTGCGTATCCGTGCGTACGCGTCTTCCTCTATACCGTATTCTTTAGCCGTGTTCTCCAGATTCCGGCAGGCATTTTCCAGTGTGATTTCTTTTCCAGCAGCCCGGTAAGATACGGCCGACGCTTTACCTGTGTCTCCAACCGCTCAAACCGAACGAGATTTCGCCGTTGTTCATCAGTATTCCCCACTCGAAACTCCCGTCCTCGAGGCGACGGAATTCATCGTACAGCCACCGGCTTTTCTGGCTTTTCGACCCGGTTGGTCAGTGCCCGACCCCACGAAAGACCAGATACATCGGCCCCCTCCTCCACAATCCGCAACTTCACCGTATCTCCGGCAGACTGTATTCCGTCAATTAGAGTGTCGTGCCAGTTCATATTCACATAATATGCCATATTTTCCGAGAGGAACGGCCTTGCCTCCTCTCTTTCATTCTCTTCCCGGCGACAGGCCGATTCCCACCGGCGCTGAAACTCCGGCGTGTGAGGGCTTTGCTGCATCTCCTGGTAAAGCCCGGGCGTAAATACCGCATGCCGCTCCTCCTGCTTTCTTTCGTGTATGCGTTACTCCTGCTGCGCGCCGCATAGCCGATTTTCAGGGTAGTTCCCGGCAGTGACACCCCCCCGCACTGCGGCTAATCGGTGCTTGTCATCGGCCGAAAACCCGATCGTCTCCCCTGTCCTGCAGAGTCACCTCGTACTCCAGCACATACGCCGCCAGACTCGCGAGGACTGCGTACCTCGGCGCGCGCGTCGGCGTCCAGCACCTCCATCTCATCCCGGCCGAACACGTTCATGCCGTAGGTATAACCGCACGCCGGTCTCGCCGCGGTACAGGCCGAACCAGATCCAGTTGTCGATCGGCAGCGCGCCGTCCTTCATCACCTGGCAAATCCCCGGTAGAGCCGGGGTTCAAACACGGTGCCGCTGGTGTATACCCTGCGGCATCCGCCTGCTCCGCGCAGCAGGCCATGATTTTGACAAACAGCCTTCCCCGCCCAGCAGATCGGTCTCACTGCCCAGCACCGCCACCAGAATATGCGCTTTGTGGGTACCGGGCGGCCTCCACGGCTTCCGGCCACATATAATTGTTTGCGGCGTTGTCCTCCGCCTCATGCCCCGGCACGGGCGCAGGCATGGGCTGACAGCGGCCATCATATCGCCCACCGAAAACAGCAGGCTGTCCCCTTGTCGCTCCTCGGCGCCTTTCCGCCTCCAGCCCCCTCCATTCACGAAGGTCGCGCAGCAGTTTTTCCCTGTCCCAGTGGTTTTCCTTCAGCAGTACGAACCCCACAAACGAACCGCTCCGGCCGGCTTCCTCCGGTGCCTCTTCCGATACTTCGTCCGCGCTGTCATCCGCTTCGTCATCCTCCCCGCCAGTCAGCCGCACAGTGCTCACGTCGCGGCGGAAGGTGTGCGGACCATTCCGCCGGGCTGTCCGCGAAGACGGCAGCCGCCGCCTTCAGCACAGCCGGCAGATCCCACGCGATAAAAATCCAGATACCCGCACAGCCCGAGGCCCGCCCAGAAGGTGACCGCATCCACGCCTGCCGCCTCCTGGCGGCCTCCCAGCGCATCGCGAAAATCCAGCACCTTTTTTCCTGCGGTCCTCACCGTCAAAGCCGTCCAGCGGGTAGCAGAAAAAGCCCGGCACCGCACCGTCCCGATGAAAGTCATCCATCACGCCGCCTTCACCTGCAAGGTACTTCGCTGACGAGTGCCGGGGCAACGAGTAACACCGGCGAACACATCCATCCGCCAGGCGGCATCGGGATTCCTTTCCGGCTCCAACTCATAGGCAGTGTAGCGCTTGCTGTTCCAGATACGCCTGCGCATCGAGAGAGAGAAAGCGGCAGCCCCAGTTCTTCGAGCGCCTGCGGCAGCGTTCATAAAAAGTAAAACCGAAGGCCCGGCCTGCGGCTTTGTCCGTGGCCTCAAATTCCCCCGATGAGCGCCATCGCCGGAATTTCGCCAAGCACCTGGTCAGTCAGGGGTGGACAGCATCCACCACACTTTGCCGGCATCCTCCGCCAGCAGAGCAGCAGCTTTTCGCAGTACAACACCAGAGAAAACCGTGCGGTCCCCCTGTTTCTCCAGCCAGACCTGCACATCCCCGGCGGTTATCTCCTGCCCGAAGGCACGCAGGCCGAAGCCGCGGGAGGGCTGGAGGCCTACCAGAATGTTCCACCGCTCCAGAATCTCCGCCGGCGCATGGCGCTGGAAATAGACCATCGTGAACAGCCGCGCATGGTCTCCTCCAGGATCAGACTCGTATTTTTCCCGTTGAATCCCAGAAGGCGGCATCCGCGAGCGCTGGCCGCAAATCGGCTGCATGCGTTCCGATCGCTCATCGCTCACCGCCTCACGATCCTCGCTGTCCATCAGGCGGCGCAGCTGCGGCTTCCTCCTTTTCGCAAAGGCCGCCCAGGCCTGCGCCGTGCGCCTCCCGGAAGGTTTTTTCAAAATGGGGCGCGCCAGCCGACGACGGCAGTCGTCGATAAACTCCTCGGTATCTTTGTCGCCGGGGCGGGCCTCAAGCCCCGCTCGAAATACCGCAGCGCCGGCCCCTCCTGATCCAGATAGTAATAGGCATAGGCCGTGCGGAAATTCCAGCAGTGGTCCCCCTGAAAATAGTCTTCATGGGGCAGCAACAGCTCCAGAGCCTTTTTCGTAAAGCTCCCGAGTCCTCCAGCCCGGCCAGATTATTGTAGGCGCGGGCCAGTTCACTGTCGGTCTCCGGCGTCCTCTCCTCATCGGGCAGCGCTTCGATCGCTTCAATGATCTTCGCGTATTCGTCGTTCTCGTTCCAGATCTGGCATTGTTCCAAGATATCCATGCCCATTCTCCTTTATTGTTTTTCCGCCGGCACCCGTGTCACCGGGATAGACGCCGGGCAGCATTCTTCTTTTCATCCTACACGGCTTTGCGGAAGAAAGCAAGAGGTCCCTGCAGACGAAAAAAAGTCTGCCGGGACGAACAAAAGACACCCCCGGCGCCGCACCTGTTTTTCCACTGTAGGCGTGCCGGCGGAACTTCTCGGACGGAACTCCTGTCCCCCCATTATGCCGACTATGCACATTTTTTCTGCCGCCTGCCATTTTTCTGCCGAAAGTGCCCCCGCCGAAAAAAAATTCACAAAACCGTTTATTGCTTTTTCGGCGGAATGCCCACCCATAATAGAAGATTATAGTATCCGGCCGCACATACCCGGCGGCTTTTTTATGCGGTGGATACGAGACAGCGGGAAAGGAATTTTTGCCTATGTTACAGCTGATCAATATCCAGAAGGACTATGCCGCCGGCAGCGGTGTCGTCCACGCGCTCAAGGGGATCGACCTTCAGTTTCGGGAGAACGAATTCGTCTCCATCCTCGGCCCGTCGGGCTGCGGGAAAAAAAGCAACCATGCTGAATATCATCGGCGGCCTGGATCAGTATACGCAGGGCGACCTGGTGATTGACGGAAAATCCACCCGGATTTTAAGGACCGGGACTGGGACGCCTACCGGAACCATTCGATCGGCTTTGTGTTCCAGAGCTACAACCTGATTCCCCACCAAACCGTACTGCAGAACGTAGAGCTGGCGCTGACCCTGTCGGGGGTATCGAAGACCGAGCGCAAAGCCCGGGCAAAAAAGGCGCTCGAGGAAGTGGGGCTGGGCGACCAGCTGCGCAAAAAGCCCAGCGAAATGTCCGGCGGGCAGATGCAGCGCGTGGCGATTGCGCGGGCGCTGGTCAATAACCCGGACATTATCCTTGCTGACGAACCCACTGGCGCTGGACACCGAAACCAGCGTTCAGGTCATGGAAATCCTCAAGGAGATCGCAAAGGAACGCCTGATTATCATGGTGACCCATAACCCGGAGCTCGCGGAGAAATATTCGACCCGCATCATCCGAATGCTCGACGGTGCGGTCATCGGCGACTCCGCCCCCTGACCGCGGAGGAAGCGGAGGCCGGACAGAAGAAGGACGAAGAGAAGCGCGCCGGGCAGGAAAAGAAAGAAAAAAAGCCGTCCATGTCACTGGCGACGGCGTTCGGGCTGTCGCTGAAAAACCTGTTCACCAAGAAGGGGCGCACCATCCTTACCTCCTTTGCGGGCAGCATCGGCATCATCGGCATCGCGCTGATTTTCTCGGTGTCGCAGGGGATGACCAGCTACATCAATATCCTGCAGGAGGATACGCTGTCCTCGTACCCGTTGAGCATCCAGGCGACCGAGGTGGATATCGGTACACTGATGATGACCTTCATGGGCGCCGCCTCCAGTTCGGAGAACGAGCACGATAAGGACGCGGTGTATGCGCAGTCGGTCATGTACGACATGGTTAACGCGCTCAACAACATGGAAACCACCGAAAACGACCTGAAATCCTTCAAGGCGTTCATCGACCGCGAATACGCCGATGAGGACAGCGCGCTGCATGACGCGCTCAGCGGGATCCAGTACACCTATGACCTGGATCTGCTGGTGTACACCGAGAACGTGGACGGCACTATCCTGCGTTCAGGATACACAGGAGCTGCTGCTACGAAGCGCTGTATAAAGTATTTCGGCGTGGATATGGCGGCCATGATGAATATGAGTGAAACGCTGGGCATGTCGTCCGATTCGCCGATGATGTCGATGATGGGCGGCGGCAGCTCAACACGCCTGTGGACCGAGCTGCTGTCGGGAAACAACGGAAAACTGATTAACCCCGTGCTGGAGAGCCAATATGATGGTGTATGGCTCGTGGCCGACGCAGGCGGACGAAATCGTGCTGATCCTCAACGAAAACAACGAGCTTGATGACCTCACACTGTATGGACTTGGTCTGAAGCCCGAGGAGGAGATCAACCAGATCTTTGAAGCGGTGCTGGATAAGACGGAGATCGACGCCGGTCGGCAGGAATGGTCGTATGAGGAAATCTGCGACATGGAATTCCGCACCATCCTCAACGCGGACTGCTACATCTACGACGAAAACCGGGCTGTACACCGACCTGCGGGACAGCGAGGCGGGGCTGCGCTACCTGTATGACAATGGGCTGCGGCTGAAGGTTTCGGGGATCATCCGCCCGAGCGAGACGCCACCTCGTCAATGCTCACCGGTTCGATCGGCTACACCAAAAAGCTGACCGAGTACGTCATCGAGCACGCGAAGGGATCGCCGGCCGTACAGGCACAGCTGGACAATCCGGCCACCGATATTTTCACCGGCCTGCCCTTCCAGGAGAACACCGGCAGCCTGACCGACGCGGAGAAGGGAGGCCGAATTCCGCAGCTACATCGCCGGCCTCGATAAGAAGGGCAAAGCCGAGGCATATGTCAAAATCATGAGCATCCCCCAGGCGGAATACCTCGAGTACTGTATCCCAGATGATGGGTTCCATGACCCGCGCGGACATGGAGAATATGCTGGTGCAGGCACTCGCGCAGCAGATGAGCATGAACGAGGCGAAATCCGGGAATCACCGCGTCCATGAGCGACGAGGATCTGGAAAAAATCTTCCGGCAGGTGCTTGAGGAGCAGGTCAAGGCGCAGTATGCCGCCGCGGCAGCCGAACAGCTGGCCCCGATGACCCCGGCGCAGCTCGCGCTGGTGCGCTGGACCTGCTGCGGCCGGCTATACGGCTGGAACAGGTGTGCGGCCTACTATGACGAGGTGCTGGAGTTCTCCGAATCGTCCTATGCGGATAACCTGGTGGAGCTCGGCTGCCTGGATCTCGACGCTCCCGCCTCGGTCAACCTGTACGCCTCGAGCTTTGAGAATAAGGATGTGATCGAGGACGCGATTGCCGACTACAACGCGTCCGTCGAGGAGCTCGCAGATCCATTACACCGACTATGTCGGCCTTATGATGTCTTCGGTGACGTCGATCATCAACGCCATCACCTATGTGCTGATCGCGTTTGTGGCCATTTCCCTCATTGTGTCCTCCATTATGATCGGGGGTCATCACCCTGATCTCCGTCCAGGGAGCGCACCAAGGAGATCGGCATCCTCCGGGCCATCGGTGCGTCCAAGCGGGATGTGTCGAGCCTGTTTAACGCCGAAAACCATGATCATCGGCTTTTCCTCCGACTGCTCGGCGTGCTGGTGACCTGTCTGCTCTGTCTGCCGATTAACGCGATCATTCAGGCGCTCACCGGCATCTCTACGATCCGCGCCTTTCTGCCGCTGCCGGCTGCGGTGGTGCTGATTCTCATCAGCATCGCGCTGACCCTCATCGCCGGCATCATCCCTCCCGCAGCGCCGCCAAAGGATCCCGGTGGTCGCCCCTGCGAACCGAATAAAAGCTAAAACCCGGCGGCGCAGCCATTTGGCTGCGCCGCCGGGTAATATTTTATCTGTAAATCAGCGTTCTTTCTGCTCCTGCTCATACCGGTTGAGCGGCTCAAGTCCTTTAAACATCTCCTCAAAAGAAGTATGCAGGATGATCCGCAGTGCAAGCAGATCACTGATAAAAAATATTCCGTGCGCCGGTTTTGATCTGCGCATAGGTCGACTGCAGCACCGGTAAGCTGTCTAAAAAATCTCGCCAACGTGCCCAACAAAATCAAAGGGGGCGAGAAGTGTGCCTTTTTTTCGAGAGGTGAAATCTGAATAAATGAAAAAAACGACCGTGAACGGTTAGAACGGTCGTTTTTGATGTTTTTCTGTTTATATCTGTTTCCCGGTTTCTTTTATCTGTAAATACTGCTTCGTAATCATAATTTAATATATCGGCTATTTGTTTCAAGTCTTTTTTCCGAAAAAGTTATCACGAGCCATTTTTCCACTCATTGTTGATAGGCTTTTATTTAACAGTTTAACAAATCTGTAAAGTGTCATTTCACGCTCAACTAAAAAAGCATTTTGATTTTCTTTGCAGCAGACAATTTATCACCTCATTTTTCTTAATTATACGGTTGTTTGCGAAGATTTTCAATTGAAAAACGAATAAAAATTCGGCTAAACCCAAAACAGCCGTTGACAAAAGTTTCCTTTTTTATGGCGTATAATATTCGTCAATAAGCGAACATTATACGCTTATTGACGAAAATAAAGGAGATGTAAATTTTTATGAACTGCATTAACGGGATATTCATAAGGGCGGACATTCAGCAAATCCGGGAGTTTCTATTGCATGGCGCAAATGAAAAAACGACCGTGAACGGATTAGAACGGTCGTTTTTGATGGTTTATTCTGTTTATATCTGTTTCCCGGTATCTCTAAAAGCAAAAATGCCGTCGTAGTCACAATTTAGTGCGTCAGCTATTGCACGCAATTCTTTTCAGATAGATTATCACGGTCAAGTTTATTGTATAGATTATTTCCCCTTGTATCCTAATTTTTCGCTTAACTGCTTGATTGTCATATTCCTTTCAAGAAGTATCATCTTAATTTTAAGTGTCATACTCACGATTTTTCACCACCACCTCTATTTTGAATTATACACGTTTTCGTGGAGAAATCAAAAATTAAAAAAATAAAAATCACACATAAAAATGTGAATATCCTTCTTGACTCATTCTCTTTATCGTGTAATATTATTTTTGTAAGTGGAATTACACACCATAAAAGGGAAACGCGAAGGAGATGTAAATTTTTTATGAACTACGCTGACAAGATATTTATAAGGGCGGACATTCAGCAAATCCGGGGAGTTTCTAGCATGCGCAGAGGAAAACCATTTAGACCGCGCCCATATAAAGAACGGGTAGAAAGCGCCCATAAGGCTTTTACTGTCCGGCTGCATTGGGACTGCCCCAACGAAAAGGAATTTTTGAGGAAATCACCGCCCATTTATGACTATGCAACTGCAATCGAAGAGGTCTACATGGAAATAGGCTTGCCAGTCGGCGCAATACTCTCCGCCCAAACAGCCCAAAACATAAAAGCGGCTTTTGAGGGGAATAGATGGCGGGATACTTGACCGACGAGATCATAACTTGACGAAAGGAGTAGCACCGGATTAAAGAATACGAGGAAAAAGAACAACTGCGGCGAGGCTATTCAGAAAAGCTTTTTTCATCTATGAAACGGCGGCTTAATCTACAAATGATAGGTGCGTATATTCGGGCCGGTGACACCAAAATGATTGTTAACAACGACAGTTTTGAGCAGAGAGGGAAAGCGAAGCCTATTCAAAACTGGAAAAAATTGATTGCTGAAAAATGGGAAGAAAGAGCTAGCATCATTGACCAAATCAACATGTATTCATGCGTAATTGAGGAAATCTATTTTTAATCTGGGGATGAAAGCCGGTGTCGTCCTTCATAACAAACTAACGGATAATTTTTGAAACCGACATATGACAATCACTGTTTCTGTTTAGAAGCGAAACTGGCCAAGCCGCAGGACGAGCTCGACAACGTGGGAAACTTCCTTGCCATTGTTGACCGCTATCTGGAAATTCGGAACTGACGCCGGAAATCCTGCGGGAGTTTGTTCATCACATTACGGTGCATGAGCTTGACGGCACTACAAGAAAAAGTTTTACACGCAGAAAATCAACGTCTATTTCAATTACATTGGCATAATTGAATAAAGGGCATATCCAAAGATATGCCCTTCATCTAAATCTACTATACATCCTTATTCCGCCGGGGCGTTACCCCGGCTGTTTTTCGCCACCGCTTACAGCAGCACTTCCTTAACCTGCTCCAGATTCTTGCGGAGGGCAACATGCTGCGGGCAGACTATTTCACAGAACGTTAATCTTACTTAATCTTCTTTTTATGGCAAAACGCCGCGGTGCGCATCAGCATCAGCATCTGCCCACCCGGCTTTCCACATCAGGACACCGTGTGTACAGTCAGGCAGCCTGCCGTTTTTACCGAATATCGTACACGCTTTTTAAGCGCAGCGCCTTGAGCAGTTCCTCCCGCGCTGAGGTCTGTGCGACCCCATGAACCGTTATCCCTTCCGGTGTGGTAATATCCATGTAATTGTCGCTGAGCACGATATCGTACGGATCAAAATCTATCTCTACCGCCCTCGCAAACACATCCGAAGAGATGTGGATGAATATCTCGTTTCCTTTTCTCTCCAAAGACACCGAAAATCCGGATTCTGGAAACGATACCGTTTTGGGCAGCGCAAACAAAAGCGCCTGTGAGGACAAGCGGTTCCCCTGCGCGTCAAACAATGCATAAGACAGGAAGCGTTCCCCTTCATACCCCTGGAGATACGTCCGCAAATCCAGTGTTTGCATATCCCTGGCGGACAGAGCATCGACCGTGCAGTCAATCGTTCCGCGGTGCAGCTCCCGCAACCAATTATCTTTATGGCATATTCGATCCGTCCATGAAATTCCCGCATCGTTTCATTGGAAACGTTCAGCACCACGTTGAACCCATCCTCATGCGCGGACAGGGGAGAATCAGGGGCAAAAAAACGTTTTGCCGCATAATGCAGCGCTTTCCAGCGGCCAAAATAGTCTACCGAAGACCAGGAAGCTACCGGCCAGCAGTCATTCAGCTGCCAGTAGGTCGCCCCCCCATGCATCTCCCGCGGAAACGCCGCATATGTTCCACGCCATAGCGGATAGCATCCGCCTGAATAACCTGAGAAGCATAGATCAGGCTTTCCATATTTGAAGCATACAGATAATTGCCGGCGGCCATGTTGTTGTCAGAATCCGTGTGTTTCCGGAATTGCATTTCTGATGGCTTTCCATCACCGGCGAAAAGAAGGATTCTGCTCATCCTCGCGAGCAAATGTCCGGATGGTTTTCCGGCTTGGGAAGGATTCAAATCCGAATTCCGAACAGAAGCGGAAATAGTGCTTTCGGTATTCGGTGTACGGCCTGTCGCCAAGCCATACATCCCAAAAATGGCTGTCTCCCCGATTCTCGCTGTTCGGGTCATCCAGCCCACCGCCCGAAGAAGGGACGACGGCCAGTAAAACACATCGGGTGCATATTTTTCACAGGCATCCGGAATCAGCTTCTCATAAAGGCGGAGATAATCGGTACGAATCAGCTCATTCGTACAAATCCCCCATTCCTTCACGCCCCATTCCATTTCATTATTGCCGCACAGCAGACCAAGCGACGCATGATGCCGGATCCGCCGCATATTGTCCCGCAGTTCCGCCTCGATGTTCTGTTCAAAGCGTTCGGTCAGATGGATATTCACACAGGCAAACATAAAAATCCTGCCATACCAAAAATACCGTACTCGTCACACAAATCGAAAAGTCATCATCCCTTCCGATAGTATCCGCCGCCCCAAACCCGCAAAGTATTGTAGTTTGCGGCAACGCAGTTTGGATCAGTTGACGCGTCCGGTTGATCACAGGACATTATCCTGTGGAATATAGTCAGCGCCCATGGAAAAGATCTTGTACCCGTTGACCACAAAGCAGAATTCTTCACCATATTGATCTTCTTTGTGCTCACCGTCACTGTGCGCAGACCGATGCGTTTCTCCACTCTGCCGAACGCACCCGCTTCTACCACCAGTGTATACAGGGGCTGTCCGCCATAACCGTTTGGCCACCAGAGCTGCGGTGCCTCGATGGAGAGTACGGCCTCCCCCTGTGCAAAAGCCGCACGAGCAACCACTTCCCCGGAAAATTCCAGCCGCGCTTCTGCCGGAATGCCGTTCAGATCCCCCTGTCCCTCCAGCAGCATTTCCAGCTCCACCGTGCCGTCATCCCGGTGCCGCTGATGAATATCCACATTCTCCAGCAGCGCATCAGCAAAAGCCACCAGCTCCACCCGGCGGAAAATCCCCATATCCGGCAGACGGGGACCCCAATCCCAGCCAAACATGTAGGAAGCCTTGCGGATATGCGGGACGCCATACATGGTCCCGCCACCCGCCCACAGCTTACGGCGCTGGTGTGCCGCCTCAATAAACCGTGTGGGGAGAAGCAAAAATGCAGCAAGAGAAAATTTTCTCCTGCCCGCAGAAGGCTACCGACCTCAAAGACAAACGTGCGATGCATATTGTCCACACTGGCCAGCTTTTTTCCGTTGAGTGTAATCGTACACAATGTATCCAATCCGTAAAACTTCAGCTGTACATGGTTTTGATGCAGCAGTTCCTCACCGACGGCAAAGCGCGTATAAAATTCGCAGTCCTTTCCGGACAGCTCGGTTGCCGCATACTCATTCATCCCCACATGCGATCATCCATCCAGTTATTTTGAGCAGCACACTATACAGCAACAGGGACTTTCTACAGGGGACATCCCGATGTTCCTCATAATTCATAAACCAGTTTTTTCAGTTCCATTTAGTCACCCTTCTCCTTTTTACAGCATATCAGCGCACCAGCAGGGATATCCAACTGTTCACGGCCGTCCAGCCATGACCACGGCACCAAATCATCCGACATTTCCTGTCCCTGCACAAAAACCCTTTGTCTTCGCCGGACGACCGCCGCATTTCAATACGGCAATGGGTTTGGCGGCACTCGTTCCACCCCGGAAGCCCGCCCAGTCATCCGGCACCTGCGGATCTATCCGCAGCCTCATAATCCGGGCGCACCAAAATATACTGCGTCGCAGCTACATACATCCACGAGGCCGTACCAGTCAACCGGAATTAACGCAGGCTCCCGCGCGTTCGTGCGGCGGCGCAAAGCATGGTCTGCGCATACGGTTCGGTCATCCAGCGCTCAGCCTGTCGGTTCCCGCCGTCAGGCTGACTTCCCGCATAGCAGCGGAAAGCCTCCTCCGCCCGTCCGAGGCAAGGCCAGCGCGATACTGCCTGTGTATTGAGTGGAAAAATATCCCGCCATTTTCGCGCGCCCCGCCGTAAAGAGATAGTAACCTTTTTCTTGCCGGTCAAAACCGCTGGATGCCGGCGTGTGCGTCAGAAGCCCCTCGGGGTATACAGGTACTTCATCACCGATCCATCGCCAATTGGCCTGTCCTGCGTCCGGCAGACGGGAGAGTACGCTCCATGACTGGGGGATTAAGATACAGCCGGTTCCATTCGTCCTCATGTGTGCCGTACTTTTCCCTTCGGGGGTAAAACGCCCGCAGAAACCATTGTCCATCCCATACCGTCGGCAGTTTTCCCCGGCAGTATTCATACGCCTTCCGAATCGGCCCGCTGCGTTCCTCCCTATTGGTATGTCGGTACAATTCCAACAATTCATAGGCGGCATGAGCCAGCTGAAAAAACAAAAGACGCTTTCCGCGCCGCCGGTGCCGCCGCGGTTCATCGGCGCAAGGCTGTCGTTCCAGTCCGATGCCAGCATATCCGGAATGCCGTGCCGGCCAAGATGCACCATAGTAAAGGCGATCCCTCTCTCCAGATGCTCCAATACCGTTCCGTCACCGCCGTCGGCATAGGCGATCCTCTCCTCCAAAAACCGACGTCACCGGTTTCCCGGATATAGCTGCACACTGAAAACACCGACCACAGATGGTCGTCGCTATTCCTCCGCCGACCGCTTCCCCGGTGGCAGGATAATACACGCTGCGCTGCCATCGTTTTTCTGGATCGAAAGCAATGCTTAATCCGTTGTGCGGCCGGGGCATCTGCATGCAGAATACCGAGCACATCCTGCATGCTGTCGCGGAAACCGAAACCGCGATCCACCCCCGCGTTCGTATAAGCTTTTGATAAAGCGCGACCAGTCAAACGTGGTCTTGGCCTGATAGGCATGCCACAGGTTGAGCATCGTATTCATGTCCCCGCGGAGTCTCCACCTGCTGCCGGCTGCAATAAGCACAAGTATTCTCTAAGCGTCTGCAGCCCCGTTCTCTGCGTCGCAGAGGAAAAGGCATCGGCAATTTGTCCCGCGATTTCCTCCCGGCGTTCAGCAGCTCCGGAGTGTATAATGGAACCCCTGCTTTCGCCGGGGGACAGCGGAACCGGGGACGAGAGCACACCTACGCAATTATCGGAATGCATGGCGCTGTTGGAGCATTGCCCGGCTTCCAGCACCTGTGGGCAGCTCTCATCCCGATAGCTGCCGATAAAGCTTTTCAGGCTGCAGTCATAACCATCCACCGGCAGATCGGCGGCAATGTAGTCGTACATCGGCACACCCGTCGCTGCTCCGCAACCGTATCCACCACAATACGATCGGTGTCAAAATCCGCCATAAGCGCCATGCAGGGCCAATGACAGAGCATGTCATACCGGACATCATTCCAGCTGAATTCCACATAGGAAAACACCCGCAGGCGCCGCGGACGGTCCGAAAGGTTGCGCATGGTGACCTGCCAGAGCTCATAGCGTTTCCCCAGCGGCACATAATAGAGATTTCGGTTTCTATGTCCGCATACACACCGGTAATTCTGGTATATCCGGAGCCCGTGACGGCACTCATAATGCTGCATTTCACGCATCACCGGCTGCCAGGTGAGCGACCAGTACTTCACCTGTTTCCTCATCGCGGATATACAGATACCGCCCCGACGATCGATGGGCTGGTTATTGAACTTATACCGTGTTACCCGGCGGTTCGAAGGATCCCCCGTCAAAGCAAAGCCCGCCGCCGGTATTCGAGATAATGCCGCCGAAGCCGTTGCCGCCCAGGTAGTTGATCCACGGTGTCGGTGTATCCGGCCGCGTAATCACATACTCACGTGCGGCATGGTCAAAATATCCATATTCCATTATTTTCCTCCTCCAGACCGCCTGCGGGCGGTCTGCGCCAAAACCAGATAAGGCCGCCGGCACCTGTGCCGGATGATCCTCCTGCGTCACACCCGGCGATCTTGTCGCCGAACTCCCGGTAGGCGGTAAAGGATGCGATATGCCGGAATACATCCTCTTGGCCGGGGAACTCCCGGAATGGCGATGCTGCCGTCCTTCAGGCCGTCTTCCAGTATCTGGGCGATTTCGCTTTCATTTTCCGATACTCTCATATGCCAGCACTGGAATTTTTGTCCCGGACAGTACACCTTCAGGCGGTTCAGTAAACCGCGCTTTTTCAGTTCCGAAAGAAAAATACCCCCGGAACTCAGGCAAAGGGAACGGAAAGCTTACGGTCCAGCTCGTCAAACAGCTCCGCGCTGCTGGTACAGAAGATATACAGGTTCCGTTTCAGACTGACCGTTTCCCTTTTTCGCTTTTGGGGTCGTCTTCCTGTCCGACGGCCAGGGATTGCAGGGAATCGTCCTGAAGCCAGTGGATTCCCTCGGCGTACACGCCGTCGTGGGAGATCCTCCTCCTTGCATAGTTCCGCCTCCCTTTGCTGTTTAAGCAAAGGGGAGCTTTAAGCCGGTCAGCTCCAGTTCGCAGCCGCCGAGAATGGCGTCGCTCATGGCCTGCACCGTTTCCGGGTATCCGCCAATCCGCAGGGCGACCACATTTTTTTCTCCTGATCGTATACCACCATGTCCGCATAATTGACGAGACCCACGGCTCATGTCCGCGTCAGGCAGCGCACACGAACCAGAGATGGGGTTGGCACGCTTGCATCAGTCCCTTCCGTTCAATATTGGTATATATAACGAAAAGGCCGCGCCACTCTACACGAACGGAAAGTTGACGCGGCCTTTTGCGGCCGCTTGGATTTTCTGTGCTAATTTTCCCAGCCGAAGCCGGCGGAAAAGAAAAAAGGCCGGGTATCCCCGGAAAGGGACATCCGACCTTTTTAACTCAAACCAAGACCCATAAAAGTGTCATCTTCTCAAACCTAAGAACGGACATATTCTACTATATATAAAAAGTGTTTGTCAAGACAGATACATAATACATACTTGGGATTTTCAGAATATTGACAAAGGAAAAATATTTCACAGAAAATGATTTTGTCCATAAATTGCTTATAGCTTTATATATAGAATCGATCTTGGATGTGATATATAATATAGACAATAAAAAGTAGATATTGAATCTGAAATTCTATTATTTTCCAGCTTTTCTGAATTCTTTTTGGCGACATACCAGTGGAGTTGCGGAAAATATCTGCAGAAATACAGAGAATCGTTGAATCCAACACTTTGTGCAATATCCTGAAATTCTATACTGCGTATTCAGCAGCATGTTTTTTTGCAGCGGCGATCCGGGCTGAAGTTTATACTGCTGCGGTGTAGTTCCAGTTATTTTTTTAAACAGACTCAAAAAATGAGAAACGCTCATGTTCAGTTGTGCCGCATATTCGGCATTGGTTTCGTTAACGCTTTTGTATACTCTCTGCGGATTTTTATTCGCATCTGATCAACGGCATCCCATAGCTGTTATCCGGTCTGCGGCTTTTGTTGCGTGCAACGCATACAAATGCCGTATTGCATGTCCGATGGCAACTTGATGATATCCCTTCTCTTGAACGATCAATTCGTCCACGGTTCGATGTATTGCATCTATTAACGACTTATCGTTATATATGTGAAAAAAATACGGTTTTAAAATACCAAGTTCCTTCAGAATGTTGTCTAATCGACTCCCTCCGATATGAATCCAATAGGTTTCCGGACATTCCTTTTGAAGATAATGATAGATCTGTGGTTCATAAGGGTGGAAGATAATAGCAGTGCCTGCAGAAAGAACGATTTCTTCTCCGTCTATTAGAAAGTGTCCCATTCCATTTTTTTATATACAGCAGCTGATAATCCGGCCAACCCAATGGACGATTTGCTCCCGTGTCGCCTTCTTCCACGACAGCATAACCGGCGGTTATACCTCAAGATCCGATTTTACTTCATGAGTTAATGTATTGTCGATATCCATCGTAGCTGAAATATACATGGTTTGTTCCCTTCCACAATCGTTTCAGAAGATAGCTTAAGCGTTTCTACCAACAGTATAGTAGGAGCGGACACAAATATCAAGTGTAGACGCTGTTAAGTGATAAGCACTTTTAGTGATATATAGCACTGGTGAGGAGGACTTATTTTTTGGTGAAATGGAAAAACGGCAAATGGATATCAATGGTTCCGAATCTTTGATCATAAGCGGTGCGATGCGCGCCCATTTTCGCACCCCCCGGAACAGTGGCAGGATCGTCTCGAAAAAGCTGAAAGCGCTGGATTCAATACGGTGAAACCTATTGCTGCTGGAACCTGCACGAACCGCGTGAAGGTGAATTCCGCTTTGACGGCATGCTGGATATTGAACGCTTTATCCAAAGCTCAGGAGTTGGAACTGTATGTGATTATACGGCCGGGTCCTTACATATGCAGCGAGGTGGGATTTAGGGCGGTCTTCCGCCATGGCTGCTAAAAATGATTCTATTCAGCTTCGCAGCTGCCAGAGAATTACTTTGGGAAAGTTTCTTCTTATAATGCTTTTACAGACGATGAAGTATGTTGTTCCTCATCAGATCACGCGGGGCGGCAATGTGATTCTCATTGCCGTGGAAAATGAATACGGTTCCGCTTTGCCAGTTCCGCCAGTATATGCAGAAAATGCAAAAATTGCTGAGACAATGCGGCGTGGAAGTGCCTCTTTTTACCGCGGACGGGCATACGGACTTACCTGAATGGCGGGGCAGTGGACGGGGGGGTGCTTCCCCGGTCTGGATTTTGGGTTCGAAACGGCATTCACCCGGGTATATCCAACCCTTTCAGGAAAAATGGCCGGAAGCGCCTATCTTTCATGCGGGAGCATTGGATCGGCGGTATTAGCCATTGGGGAGCAACCGCACCGTATTATTCGGCGGAATCCACCGCTTTAGAGGTAGAACAGCAGCTTCAGATGGGGGATCCATTTCAATCTGTATATATGTTCCATGGGGGAACTAATTTTGGTTTTATGAATGGAGCGAACGCATTTGTTCAGGATCCGGAAAACCGTATGAAGACGACGTATTTGCCGGATACCACGATTACTTACGAAAGCGACGTCTTCTCACGGAGTGCGGCGATATTACCCCAAAATATGAAGGGTTCAAAAAAGTGATGTCATGCCGACTTAAAACCGCTTTTCCTTCGCACGTTGAGACGCAGTCGCTTGGGGATATACGGCTGGAAAAAACCGCATCTTTGTTTGATAACCTGGAGCAAATCGGAACCCGGTACAGTGATGAATTCCCCAAAAAAATATGGAGCATTATGATCAAAGCTATGGATATATTCTTCTTTATCGCTGTCGGATCGCTCCCCCCGGACAGGCCATAAATCTCCCCTGGGATTTGAAAGGGCTACGATAGAATCCATATCTATTTTAATGGCAGATCATACGGCATCATTGAGCGAAAACGATGAGAAACGGTACATTGAGCCTCGGTATGGCTGGATGGACGAGGGCGGCGTGCTGGAACTGCTGGTTGAGAATCAAGGGCGCATCAATTTTGGCCCCGATATGCTTCTGGGGGATCGAAAAGGAATCTGCGGATATGTTTACATATGCGATACCGTGGGATACGGCAGATCTTGAGCAATTGGGAAATTATACATTGCCGATGACCGGTTTAAACAACCTTTGCTATGGTAAGCCCGGCCGGCTGCCGGCGTTTTTCCGCGGAACTTTTGCCGCCAGGGAGAAAAGGACTGCTTTATTCATCTGGAGAATTTCACGAAAGGATTTGTTGTGGTCAACAATTTTTAACCTGGGGCGCTTCTGGAATATAGGGCCCAGCATTCCCTTTACCTTGGCCGATTTTAAAAAGAGGAGAATGAGATCATTGTCTTTGAGGAAGAGAAGATGACTGAAACCGGTTGTTTCTATTCGGGATTATCATGTTCTTCTTAACGAACGGGGAGATTACGTTCCGGCAGAGGCAATCGTTTAAAGAAAAACCGGAAGAATCGACTTTTGACTGTAAGCGCAGTTTTTTGAGAATTGATGCGGCGATTCATGCAATATGGAGGTGTCCTGTATTGAAAAAAGATGGTCAGTGTTTTGCTTGCAATTTGCTTTCTATACTGGCGTCCGTATCGGCAAACACGATGGTGTATGCCGATAGTCCACAGCAGGCGGACGTGGAAATTTCGACAAAGTCGGCAGGAGCCTCATATAAGAATTACCTGGCTTCACTCGAAGAAACGAACTTTTCTTCTGCGATGAAAGTTGACCTTACTGCGGAAAACACGACGGTGGTTTCCGGCGACGCATCTTTCGAGACTGCGGAAGACGGAAGTATACTGCGGTTTTCCGGCGAGGAGGCAGCAGCGGAAATTACCTTCTATACAGAAAAAGAATTTCAGGTTATCTGGGCTTGAATATACGCCTGATACTGCAAAAGCAATTACACCTCCATCCATCGGCATTCTGGTAAAACGGAGAATACCCCTTTTTAACGATTTAGAACTCTCTTGGCGCTGGCGGCAGAGGGAAAGAACAACGGATACACGAGGAAATCAGATTCGCTCCACTGGAGGGGATCCCTGAAAGTCCTCCTCAAAGATTTTAGATCCCTCCGGCCGTTGGGACCAACCGCTGGTTTAGCACCTTCCTGCGGGAGAAAAACAAGATCACCATTCTGGCTCATACCGGGAACTTCACCCTGCACAGCGTGACAATCGTGGGAGATGCTGAAACAAAAACCCTTATGCGCAAACGGCGGAGCCAGCCCACTGAAAATCAGCAGACACTGCTGAGGCCGAAGACTATGCCGTGAGGCGTCTCATTCAATTTTCTCCGGACTATGATAAGGAGAGAATACCAAAGCCACCTCTCCCAATCATCCCCGACAATATGATCTCCAGCGATAAGTATCTAGACGGAAAACGGCCAATGGCTGATGTCGGGAATATACGCCAGAACAGTCCGGTGTTCGTACTATATCAGTATACGGGCCCGGCAGGATGTCAAAAAAAGCTTTTTCGGTCAGCCGCCGTCTGCTGATCAACGACCAGGATCCGTTCAGCGAATGTACAGAGATCGCTTTCCCCCAGCGACTGGTATCTCTTCAAACCGTAGGCGGGGGACGCGCCTTATGCCTTTATTTCGAAGCGGGAAAAACGTATCAAATCAAGCTGATGGTAACCCCGGCTCTTTGGCGGAGATTACCACCGAGCTGGACGATGGGATTTACGACCTGAACTCCCTGTATCGAAGTGTCATTATGGTAGCGGGTACGGATCCCGATAACTACCGGGATTATCAACTGAGCAAGGTGATTCCCGGCTTTAAAGATACGATCTCGGATTTAAAGCAGCGCTTGAACAGACGCTGAAGTCGCTGGAGGACCGGAAACCGCGGGAAATCCGGAAAGCTCTTTTTGTCGGCGTTCCATTCGCTGATCAACCGTCTGAGAAAATAGAGAAAGATCCTGATCTGTTGGCGCGTACCTCTTCCGCATTCAAAAGCGATATTCAGGGGGCTGTCTTCCTGGAACCAGGATGCCAAGGAGCAGCCTTTTGGATCTGGACTATATCCTGATTCATTCTCCGGATACCGAACTGCCGGACGCCAATCCGGGCTTTTTGAAGGACTATGGTTCAAGCTGCAGAGGATCTTTGCCTCCTTTATGGCGGATTATGGCGTTGTCGGCGAAACATTTGAGGGAAAACTCCCTGGATGTGTGGATTTCCACAGGGCGGGATCAAATGAACATCATCAAGCGCCTGATAGACAACTCGTTTTCCGCACAGCAGGGTATCCATGCCAACGTATCTCTGGTAACGGTGGATATCCGCTCCGCAGTGCTTGCGGGAACAGCGCCGGGGATGTGTCTCTGTTCCTATCCAGTGATATGGCAGTTAATTTGGCCCCGAGGTGCGGTGGAGGAGGATTTGTCAAAATATGATGGCTTTGACCAGGTTGCAGCCGGTTCCCGGCGGAACCATGACGCCTTTTTCCTATCAGGAGGGCTATGCGCTGCCCCTTTACGGAGACCTTCAATATGATGTTTGTCCGTACCCGATATTTTTTTTTTTTTTTTTTTTTTTTTGAAGAATTAGGCCTGGAGATTCCCCAGACTTGGGACGAGTTTACCAAGTATCTACCATATTGCAGCGGAACAATCTGGAGGCGGGCATCCCTTCAAATATCGGCATGTTTGCTACGCTGCTGCTTCAGTACGGCGGGAAATTTTTTATGACAGTGAGCTGACCCGCACCATGTTTGACAGCGACGCGGCGATCACGGCTTTTTGATATGTGAGACAGGTTTGTTTTTCAAAATATGGCTTTCCTCTGACCTTTGATTTTTTTACAACCGCTTCAGCTCCGGAGAGATGCCGCTGGCGATTGCAGATTATAGCATGTATCTGAAAGTGGATGCGGCCTCTCCTGAACTCTCGGGGCGCTGGGAAATGGTGCCCATTCCGGGTGTGCGGCAATCCGATGGCTCTATTGACCGCACGCTGAGCATCAGCGCGGCCACCGGCACCGATACCAGCCCCGGATTGGCGCAGTCCATTACATGCGGTGTGATTTTCAGTCAATCGCCCAACCGTGAGAACGCCTGGAAGTTTTTAGAATGGTTCACTTCCGACGAGATTCAAACCGATTACGGACGGAAATTGAAGCGGCCTTGGTTCCATTTCCCGCTATACGCCGGCGAATACGGCAGCCTTCCATAATTGCCTGGCTCAAAGAGCGCCTGCTGCTCGACGAGCAGCGCGGGAATATTCGAACATTGAACGAGATTTCCGGCAACTACAGCGTTACCCGGGAGCTCATCAACGCTTTCCGAAAAAGTGGTCTATGATAACGCGAATCCCACCGATACGATCTACACATACAATAAGCGCATCACCAAGGAGCTTCAGCGGAAGCAAGGCGTCCACGACCAGCAAAGGAGGGCAAAGCCCATGTCTGTACAAAAAGAAAAACAGTCTGTTTGCCCGGATGCGGCAGTATAAGGCTTGCTATCTGATGATAGCGCCCTTTTATTTAATTTTTTTTCCTGTTTGTGATTGCGCCTATTGCTGATCGCTATGTTTTTCAGCCTGACCGATTTCAATATGCTGCAAATGCCGAATTTTACCGGGCTTGAGAATTATCTGACCCCGCTTTTCGAGGACGACGTGTTTTTTGACGGCGGTTCGGAATACGCTGATTTTGCCGTAATCACAGGCCCCATCAGCTATTTTGCTTGTTTCTTTTTGCCTGATGATCAATGAACTGCCAAAGGGACTCCGGGCGGTTCTGACCTTTGTTTTCTATGCTCCTTCTATGTCCGTAATGCTGTATGTCATATGGTCCTATATCTTTTTCCGGCGATATGTACGGTCTGCTGAATCAAATGCTCATGTCTTTGAATTTCATCAAGGAGCCGGTTCAATGGCTGACCGACACGAATACGGTGCTGACGGTCATTATTATTGTACAAATATGGATGAGTCTCGGCACTTCCTTTCTGGCCTTTATCGCTGGTCTTCAGAATGTGGACCGCACCCTTTACGAGGCTGGAGCTGTGGATGGAATCCGGAACCGTATGCAGGAGTTGGTATATATCACGCTTCCCTCCATGGGACCTCAATTGTTGTTTAGTGCGGTGATGCAGATCAGCGCCGCCTTTTCCGTCAGTGAAATCTGTATGAATCTGGCAGGGTTTCCCTCTACCGACAACGCCGCCCTGACATGGGTGACGCACGCCTACGATTATGGGATGGTTCGTTTTGAGATGGGTTATGCCTGCGCCATTACAGTGGTTTTATTTTTGGTGATGATAGCGGTAAACAACGTCATTCAGCGTCTGATCAACCGGCATGCGGAAAGCTGAGGGGGACAATCATGCGAATTAAAAAAGTAAGGTGGGTTTGGCCCGCTCCAGGGGCGGCGATGCACTCCTCTTTATCATTGTTGCCCTGTTCGGTGCCTTTATGCTGGTGCCCTTTGTGTATGCCATCGTACAGTCCCTGAAGCCTACGGAGGAAATATTTGTCTATCCGCCGCAGTTTTTTGTTAAAAACCCCACGACGGAGAATTACCGCAGCCTTTTTCAGCTTACGGGAAGCCTTTGATCCCCTTTGAGCGAAATGTTCTTAACAGTGTGCTGGTTACCGTAACGGGGACAGTCGCGAATCTGCTGTTCAGCTCCATGGCGGCTTTTGTTCTGGCAAAGTATCCGTTTCCCGGCCATAAATGGCTGTTTCGTCTGGTCGTGTTGCGCTGCTGTTCAGCGGACAGGTCACAGCACTCCCTCAATATATCATCATGTCCAGGCTTCATATGATCAACACTACTCTGGTCCGTGATTATCCCCGCCGCAGGAACGCCGCTCGGTCTTTTCTTTGATGAAGAACTTCATGACGCAGCTCCCGGACACCATGCTGAGGCGGCCACCATCGACGAGCAGGAATTTTCACCATCTATTATAAAATCTGTATGCCACTGGTAAAAGCCGGCGGCC
>VOFK01002293.1_pt1 | contig 26645 bp, 44 predicted proteins | sample 5384121 | NCBI WGS metagenome assembly VOFK01 (sample SAMN12384730, study PRJNA508395) | human gut metagenome | isolation source: healthy gut J | host: Homo sapiens | reverse complement strand
GAAGAAGAACTGATGATTCAGGTTCGTCCCTTGTCCTGGCCGATAGACAGGGAGCGTTTCAAAGGGGTATACAATATCTACGAACAGAAACTGGACTTGTATCAGCCATCCAAACAGATGGTAACAGAGAAAGTGGCAGTCGATATTCATACGGAAGAACTGGATCAGCAGATTGGTAAGTCGCTGGCAGACAAGCTGCGTGGTGATCTGGAACTGATTGAGGGTGTTTATCCGGAATTTGATTCGGAATCCTATTTGGCAGGAGACTGTGCGCCTGTATTCTTTGGATCGGCGTTGAACAACTTCGGTGTGCAAGAGTTGCTGAACTGTTTCGTGGAGATAGCTCCCAGTCCTCGTCCCGTACAGGCAGAAGAGCGTGAAGTGAAACCTGACGAACCGAAATTTACCGGATTCATCTTTAAGATAACCGCCAACATTGATCCCAACCATCGTTCTTGTGTAGCATTCTGTAAGATTTGTTCCGGTAAGTTTGTTCGCAATGCTCCATATACACACGTCCGTCATGGAAAGACCATGCGTTTTTCATCGCCTACCCAGTTTATGGCACAGCGGAAGACGACCATTGACGAAGCCTACGCAGGAGATATTATCGGCTTGCCGGATAATGGCACTTTTAAGATCGGAGATACACTGACAGAGGGAGAACTGCTCCATTTCCGCGGATTGTACCCAGCTTCTCGCCGGAGATGTTCAAGTATATTGAGAATGCCGATCCGATGAAGCAGAAACAGTTGGCAAAAGGTATCGACCAGCTGATGGATGAAGGTGTGGCGCAGTTGTTTGTCAATCAATTCAACGGTCGCAAGATTATTGGTACGGTGGGACAGTTGCAGTTTGAGGTCATTCAGTACCGTTTGTTGAATGAATACAATGCGTCCTGTCGCTGGGAACCAGGTAAGCCTTTATAAGAGCCTGTTGGGTAGAAAGCGATGATCCCGCTGAACTGGAAGCCTTCAAGAAACGTAAATACCAGTATATGGCAAAGGATAGAGAAGGGCGCGATGTGTTCCTTGGCAGACTCCGGTTATGTACTTCAGATGGCTCAAATAGACTTTAAACACATAAAATTCCACTTTACAAGTGAGTTTTAGAACATATTCGTACGATTTTAACTAAAAAATCAGGTAAAAAAAGGAAAAACATATCTCATATAAATGAGTGAAGAGAAATGAAGACACTATCCTGGGATAAAATTCAGCAAGGGGATGAAGAGGCATTCCGGCAGCTTTATGAGCAATATGCAGATTTACTGTATGGATATGGCATGAAGATAGCCGGTGATGATACTCTGGTAACCGAGGCGATACAGTCGTTGTTTGTTTACATCTTTGAGAAAAGAGAAACTTGCACGGCTCCTCAATCCATACCCGCTTACTTATGTGTTTCGTTGAGACACATGATAGTGAACGAACTGAAAAAAGAGAATAGTGGATCATTCAAATCACTGGATGAAGTAGGCACAAACGAATATCAGTTTGATCTGGAGATCGATATTGAAACTGCTATTATCCATTCAGAGTTGGAAAAAAGAACAGCTGGAAGTTTTGCAGAAAGAGCTGAACAATTTGACAAAGCAACAGCGGGAGGTATTGTATCTGAAGTACTATAAGAAGATGAGTCCGGAAGAAATAGCCCAGGTGATGGGACTCACTTCGCGTACAGTTTACAATACTACTCATATGGCTATATCCAGTCTACGGGAGCGCATGAGCAAATCTTTCTTGTTACTGGTGGCAGCTAATTTGTGGATTTTTAATTGAGGTGAGATATGGAAAAGTGGACAGAATCTTTAGAACAATACTTGAGGAAGGTAAAGCTTCCTCTAGTGGGCGAAATATTTTCCCGTAAGAAAGAAATAGGCGATAAATTAAAGTTGCAGCGCGAAGAAAAGCCATAAGATTACCTTAAGCCGGAAAAGGAAAAACAAAGTGTCGGAAGAAGAAGCTTCTCCTTCTTGGGGAGTGGCAGCTGCGGTCGTTCTTCTTTTGGGAGTAGGCAGTTACTTCCTGTAAGCAGAGGAAAAGGTGGTGACGGATAACACTGCAATGAATTATGAATTGCCCGATGGCAGTAGTGTGCAGGTGATGGAAAACTCACGTCTGACTTACAATCATATCACATGGCTTTGGGAGCGCAAATTGCAACTATTGGGTAAAGCCTCTTTCTAACGTAACCAAAGGCAAGACATTCACGGTCCGTACAGAAGCCGGCGACGTAACCGTACTCGGAACGAAATTCCTCATCGATCAGCAAGGAAAGAAGATGACCGTCAACTGTGAGGAAGGAAGTGTGCAAGTCGAGACTGCTGTGGTAAGCGTACATTGCTTGCCGGCGGAAAGCGTGCATTGCGATGAGAACAAGATTGTGCCGGTAGAGAAAAAGGCAGAAGAATCGGAGTTCCCCGAGGTGTTGGGGTATGAAGACGATCCGCTAATAAATGTAGTGGCAGATATTGAGCATATATTTGAAGTAACAGTCGTCGGACATGAGAAATGCGAGGGGCTGACCTACAACGGGACGGTCTTAACGAAAGACCTGAACGCCACACTGGAAAAAGTCTTTGGTTCGTGTGGAATCAGTTATCAAATTCGAGGGAAAGAAATTATTTTAAAATAAAAAAGCCTCTTCTGACTATCCAGAAGAGGCTTTTTTGTTTTTTTCTTCAAATTTTCTTCATTTTTTCTTGGTAAAAAAACAACGGATGCTTCTCTTTCTAATAGATGAGCTATTTAATGATATTTGAAGAAAACGGTAGAATTGATTAGAAGATTAAATGTTGTAGAAGAAATTAGAAATTATCCGGCAGAAATAAGGCCGGGATTCAGAACAAACAATAGATGTTTTATAGAGAATTACAAGCTAAACTCAAAACAAACAATAGATGCTTTTTATAAAATTTAAATTTAACCCAAAACAAACAATGTTTTAAAAGAAATGCAAACTAGGGCTCAAAGCAAACAATAGACAGCGGCAGATGAATTATTCCTGCCACAAACGTAAGCCGGAAAGATTCCCTCATCGGACGTGATATGAGCTTTAGAGGCTTGTTTTTCCGATTAAACAGACTTAGTTGGCTTAAAAAAAAGGGTTTTTCAACTAGACTGCTACGCTAATTAAAAGAATGAAAGCCGTGATGGCCTATGAGAGGTTTAACAAGACCGGTTTTATCTGGTAGTTTAATAGTAGGTTAAGAGGGTATGAAACCAGAAAAGGGCTGAACCGGTCTATCATTGAGTATTTTTATTTAATAATTGTTTTATCAGAGTGTGAGAGAAAGTTGAGGGGCTTTCTCTCACATTTTTTTTGTAGGAACGATAGATAGGACGATAGATAGGACGATTTACTATTGGACTATTTACCATTTACTATTTGGGTTATGCAATAGAAGCAGATTGTAAATGAGATAAATGGGAATTTAGTTTAGATGTGGATGGCACGCTAAATCATAAATCATAAATTATAAATCATAAATCATAAACTTCCCCAGTTTTCCAATCAGAGAAATGACGTTTTTATACATTATATTCCTTTCTTAATTTATTTTATAATAAAAATTTGGTATTTTCGGACGCTTTTTAGACGAACAACTTAAAATACTAATAGTTTATTATATGGAAAATATCGAAACAGCGATCCTGCTGATGGTGGTGGTCGGAATGGCTACCGTATTTGTTATTCTGCTGATTGTGATTTATTTAGGTAAGTTGTTGATTACATTAGTCAACAAGTATGCTCCTGAAGAAGTGGTTCCTGTGAAGCGGGAAGCATCGCAAGGTCCTGCCCCTGTTCCGGGAAACATCTTAGCCGCCATTACAGCTGCTGTAAATGTGGTGACACAAGGTAAAGGAAAAAATCACTAAAGTAGAAAAAATTATAAATCTATAAAGAATATCACTGAAAGACATGAAAAAGAGAAGTAAAGTTTAGTTTGGTTTTCCGAGATATGTGGCAATCTGCCGGAAAATACGTACCTCGTGTAGACCAACTCGTAAAAGGTAGCTCCTGCCATCATTGAAATGGGCTGTTTTGCCCGCGTAGAAACAAACGGCGGAGGTTTTGAACAGGTAAATTTATTGTTTGGTGAAAACCCGAATAAAGCGGTACGCGAATGGACAAAAACCGTTCCACGAAGCCGGTATTCAAACCCACATGCTCGACCGCGCACTGAACGGACTCCGTATGAGCCCCGTTCCGGCAGACGTCCGCAAATTATTCTACAAAGTAAAGAAAGCACAAGGAACAGACATTACCCGTACGTTCTGCGGATTGAACGACGTGCGTAACATTGCTCCTTCCATCACATACGCAAAGGAAGCAGGCATGATTTCGCAATGCTCGCTTTGCATCACTCATTCGCCTATCCATACCGTAGAGTACTACACCAATATGGCGCTGGAACTTATCAAACTGGGAGCAGACGAAATCTGTATCAAAGACATGGCAGGTATCGGCCGTCCTGTATCGTTAGGTAAATCGTAGCAAATATCAAGGCGGCACATCCCGAAATCCCGTTCAGTATCACAGTCATGCAGGTCCCGGATTCAATATGGCAAGCATCCTCGAAGTATGCGAAGCCGGTTGCGACTACATCGACGTAGGCATGGAACCACTATCCTGGGGAACAGGCCATGCTGACTTGCTTAGCGTGCAGGCAATGCTGAAAGACGCCGGATATCAAGTGCCCGAAATCAATATGGAAGCCTACATGAAAGTGCGCGGCATGATTCAGGAATTTATGGACGACTTCCTCGGCTTGTATATCAGCCCGAAAAACCGCCTGATGAACTCCTTGCTGATTGCTCCCGGACTTCCCGGCGGTATGATGGGTAGTTTGATGGCCGACCTCGAATCCAATCTGGAATCAATCAATAAATATAAGGCAAAACACAATCTGCCGTTTATGACGCAAGACCAGTTGCTCATCAAGCTCTTTGATGAAGTAGCTTACGTATGGCCTCGTGTCGGTTATCCTCCATTGGTGACTCCGTTCAGCCAATACGTGAAGAACCTCGCCATGATGAATGTGATGGCTATGGAAAAAGGAAAAGAACGTTGGGGAATGATTGCCGATGATATCTGGGATATGATTCTGGGTAAAAGCCGGACGTCTGCCGGGCAAACTTGCTCCCGAAATCATTGAAAAGGCAGAGCGTGAAGGCCGTAAGTTCTTTGAAGGTGATCCGCAGAATAACTATCCCGATGCTCTCGACAAATATCGCAAACTGATGAAAGAGAACAAATGGGAAGTGGGACAGGACGATGAAGAACTCTTCGAATATGCTATGCACCCGGCTCAATATGAGGCTTACAAGAGTGGCAAAGCAAAAGAAGACTTCCTAAGACGTAGTCAAACGTCGTGCCGAAAAAGATAAATCTCCGGAAGAAGATGCCAAACCGAAGACACTGACCGTACAAGTGGACGGACAGGCCTATCGTGTGACGGTAGCATACGGTGATACCGAACTACCTGCTGCTCCTGCGGGTGCTGCCGCTGCTCCGGCAGGAGAGGGTAAAGAAGTACTTTCTCCGTTGGAAGGCAAGTTCTTCTTAGTGAAAGGTGCGCAGGAAACTCCTTTGCAAGTAGGTGACACTGTGAAAGAAGGTGATGTAATCTGCTATGTAGAAGCGATGAAGACCTACAATGCCATCCGTGCAGAGTTTGGCGGTACAGTGACTGCTATCTGTGTCAACCCGGGAGATGCTGTTTCAGAAGATGACGTATTAATGAAGATAGGATAATGAACGAAAATATTTGAGAACTTATACGACATGACTGCTTTCAGCAATATCATTGCCGAACCGCAGTTCCTGATAATGTATGCCATCGCGTTCGTTCTGCTCTATTTGGGTATTAAGAAACAGTACGAGCCGTTGCTGCTTGTCCCCATCGCTTTCGGTGTGTTACTAGCCAACTTCCCCGGAGGAGATATGGGCGTGATTCAGGCCGACGAAAATGGTATGGTGATGGTAAACGGAGTGATGAAGAACATCTGGGAAATGCCTTTGCATGACATTGCCCACGAACTGGGAATCATGAACTTCATCTACTATATGTTGATTAAAACAGGTTTCCTGCCTCCGATCATCTTTATGGGTGTCGGTGCGCTGACGGACTTCGGGCCGATGTTGCGTAATCTGCATCTTTCTATATTCGGTGCAGCTGCACAGTTGGGTATCTTTACTGTTCTGCTGGTAGCCATCCTGATGGGATTCACTCCGCAAGAAGCTGCTTCACTGGGTATTATCGGTGGCGCGGATGGTCCGACAGCCATCTTTACCACCATCAAACTGGCGCCGCATTTGCTGGGCCCGATTGCCATTGCCGCTTATTCGTATATGGCGCTCGTTCCGGTGATTATTCCGCTGGTAGTGAAACTGTTCTGTACGAAGAAAGAGTTGAGCATCAACATGAAAGAACAGGAAAAGAAGTACCCTTCGAAGACTGAAATCAAGAACCTGCGTGTATTGAAGATTATTTTCCCGATCGTGGTAACTACTATTGTTGCCCTCTTCGTGCCAAGTGCAGTGCCTTTGGTGGGTATGTTGATGTTTGGTAATTTGGTGAAAGAAATCGGAACCAACACATTCCGCTTGTTCGATGCCGCTTCCAATAGCATCATGAATGCTGCCACCATCTTCCTCGGACTTTCGGTAGGTGCAACGATGACAGCCGAAGCATTCCTCAACTGGACAACAATCGGTATTGTGATCGGTGGATTCCTTGCGTTTGCCCTTTCCATTACCGGTGGTATCTTCTTTGTGAAACTGGTAAATCTCTTCTCGAAGAAGAAAAATCAATCCGCTTATCGGCGCCACTGGTTTGAGTGCCGTTCCGATGGCGAGCCGTGTAGCCAATGAGATTGCGTTGAAATACGATCCGAAGAATCATGTATTGCAGTATTGTATGGCAAGCAACATCTCCGGAGTAATCGGTTCTGCCGTAGCTGCGGGTGTGTTGATCTCCTTCCTTGCGTAAGGTAATTCCTGCCTGAAAAAGACTTTTTATACATTCACACTTGGAAGATTCGTTTGATAGCGTTATCTTTGTGTGAATGTATAACAGTAAAAATAGCAAGCGTATGAGTGCAATGTCATTGGAAGCCGAAAAGAACGAACTGATTCGGCGGATTCTGGATGTGGATGATGTCGCTATTCTGCGGAGAGTGAAATCGATGTTGAGTTGTGAAGAAGAGCAAACGAATGTTGTCGCAGAGGAAGCAGCTCCCTACCAGACAAAGGCGGAGATTCTGGCAAGCTTAGATCAGGCGTGTAAGGAACTGAAACTGAATCTGGAGGGTAAGTTGGAGTTTAAGTCATTAGATGATGCCCTTAATGAAATATAGAATAAGCGTTACCCTCGAATTTTTAAGGGAAATGAAGCATTTGTCAAAACGGTATTTTGTAATCCTTATGATATGGAAAAAGAAATATCCTGAAAAAAACGGTCGTCCCTGTTTCACGGTTACGTGATAACAGGACGATTTCTTTTATAAGACTAAGACTTTGTGAACAAGTTTCTTTTGTTTCTAAATTTATTCACTGATAACCTTTCTGTATTCCGCTACCGCCATCTTTTCCGACAGATACGCATTAATCAGATTGGTGTGCGCCTGTGTCCATGACAATTGTGCGGAGAGCACATCCACCATATTTGCCTTTCCCCTCATTATACGAGAAAGAAACCAAATCAAGATTTTCATTAGCCAGACTCATAGTCTCTTTGGCGGTTTTCACTGATATTCCGTTTCCGTCAGTTTGGTCAGGGCGGCAGAAAGTTCTTCGTTGATATTGTCCGTCATATAACTTTGTTGCAGTTTCTGTATGCCGATATACGCTTTCTGCTGACGGTTTGTTTTGAACCGGCTCCCCAACGGAAGATCGGTATATTCAGGTTAATGCCGACGATGGGATTGAAAGAAACATCATAACCGAGGTTAGGGTGTAGCTGTAGCCCATCCACCGCTGAAATACATATTCAATTGCGGGTTGAACTGGCTAAGAGCCGCTTTGCGTTGCGCCTGACTTTTCATGATGTTTACTTCCGTACTTTCGTAATCCGCGCGACGTTGCAGTACATTCTCCAGAGAAAGGATCTGCACCGGAGCGGAAGCCGTGTCAATCGTGTACAGACTGTCTACGGGATTGTTCGGCTCTTCTCCCATCAGGATATTCAGCTTTTGCAGCGCCAGCGTATAGTTCTGACGCGCCTTGATATATTGCAATTCCGCTTCTTTCAACCGGGTGGAAATCATTAATAAGTCCGTTCGACTAATCATCCCGTCGTTGAAACGATCCTGAATGATGTCATACTGTTGCTTCACAATACTTTGATACTTGTCCGCCGCCTGCAACATAGCCTGTGAAGCGGAAGCATTCCAATAAACTGCATCGCTCTGATAATGAATCTGGTCGATGGTAAGCTCCTCATTTAGTTGATTCAGCTTTTCGTCCGCTTTGGCAATCTTGTGCTGGGCGTTGAGTGCCCCGCCCGTGTACAACGGTTGCGAGACGATAAATACACCTTGATAGGTGTGGTTGCGGTATTCGCCTACCGGTTCGTTCCAGGCATTAAGGTCGCTCATGTTGAGTGTCCCGTCCGGATTGACATCAATTTTTGGCAAGAATCCCGTGTGAGCAATCTTTCGTGCTTCCGTACTTGCCATCGTCTTTAGTTTCTGTTGCTTCAGAATTTGACTGTAAGCTTCCACTTTATCCCGGTAAGCTTCCCGGCTAAGATAGGGCTGCTGTGCTCCGGCTGTGAGGCCAAGGAGCAGCAGAGACAGAGTTATAAGTTGAGTTTTCATTTTATTCAATCTAAACAATAAATTCAAGTTTCATATAAGAGAAGGCAATCTAGCCTTTGATTCTTTGAATGGCACAATAGGCTACCGGAAGAACAAACAATGTCAGTGCCGAAGCCACTAACAAACCTCCCATAATCGTAGCCGCCATACCGCCGAACATCGCGTCGAACAACAATGGCAACATACCCAGAATGGTAGTGCCGGACGCCATTGCTACGGGGACAATACGACTCGTTGTAGCACTGACAACAGCATCCAACGGCTTTTTGCCCGTCTTTGCCTCCAGATCAATCTGTTCCACCAGTACAATCGCATTTTTTGATATTCATCCCAATCAGTCCGAGCAAACCAAGGATGGAGAAGAAGTCGAACGACTTGCCTAGCAACACCAATCCCAAAACGATACCGATAAAAAATAAGCGGTAACATCAACAAGATCACTGTCGGCTTACGATACGTTCTGAACAGGAACAACAGCGTGACGAACATCAGGAAGAATGTCAGCGGTAAGTTTTTGGCCAGCGCTTCATTCGATTCCACCTGACTTTCCTGTTCACCGAAATACTTCATGGTATACCCCTCCGGCACTTTTTAATCTCTTTCTGCACCAGCGGCCAAACCTCATTGAAAGCAGAAATCGCATTCACTCCGCGACGCGGATCGCATTGCGCCATCATCACCATTTGCCGGTTGTAATCCTTCACATTCGAGAAACGATATTGGAAATCAAATTCCGATACCACCTGTTCCAGACTGGTCGTCTCATTCCCCGTGCCGAACACGGGCAACGCGCAGGTCATTGATGCGGAACGAATCCACCGTGTTATCCTTCAATAAGATAGGAAGCACCTGATCGCCCCCTGCCGGTACTCTCCAAGCGTCATACCTGTGGTTCCGATCTGATACTTTGTGCCATTCCCTGACGCGATACCCCTAACGGTTGCGCCCGTTCGGGACTATATACAGGCTTCCATACAGGAACTTTATTTCCCCACGAATTGCGCACATTGATTAAATCCGATTCCGGTGCATAATCTCCAAAGCCTGGTTGGTGAGCGCCACAAGCGTGTCTACATTCGGACCGATAAACCCGATTTCGATAGCGGCATCCACCGCAGGCGACAGTTTAAACAGACTGGTACGGGTAATCGCATTCGGATAATTCGCCTTCATGTACGCGTCGAAAATCTTCTTCATACTCTTTCTTGTATATTTACTGTCCGTCAATTCAACCAATACATTGGCAAAATTCGGTTTCGGCCCCACCGAAGTAGAAGCCAGGTAATACCTTAACGGCGTGCTACCGAAGGTGATCGATACTTTCTTCACTTCCGGCTGCTTTGCCAGATGCTCTTCCACGGATTTCATCTCTTTCACTACATCATTGATGCTATATCCGTCCGGATAGAATCACGTCTGCCCGGAAATAGGGCTTATCGAGCGACGGGAAGAAGTTTTGCGGCATCGTCCCCATGATAACCAGCGAAGCAACAAAGAGCACTACCATCGAACCCAGTGTCAATGTTTTCCTTGCGAATCAGCGTGCGGAGGATGGAGGCGAATTTTTGTGATAGAACGGTTTGTCATACGGGTCTTTCAGTTCCGTCCTTGCTTTGGCTTTCAGAATGAAATTTCCGAATACGGTAGTCTGCGTCAGGGCAAGTACCCAGCTCAGTCCTAGTGAAATGGCAAGTACCACAAAAGCGGTTTTACGATTTCCGCTACAGCAGAGGGAGCAAGGTACAGCAGGGAGGAACGAACAGATAGCGATGAACGTAGCCCCAAGCAAGCCCCATTGTGGTCCGGTTGCGCCGTCTATCAGGGCTTTCCGTCGGTTTACACCTCGGGCAATGGCTATTCTGGGCGTTGTCCGTTACTACGATGGCGTTGTCCACCAGCATACCCATGGCGATGATAAATCCTGCCAACGAAGTACGGTTCAGTCCGACACCGAAGAAAGACATGATAAGTAATGTGCCGCCAATAGAGAAAATCAGCGAAGAGCCGATGAGCAGACCGGCACGCAGTCCCATCACCAACATGATAATGACAATCACGATCAGGATGGATTCGATCAGATTGATGATAAATCCGTTGTTGGCTTCGTTGGCGATCTCGTTTTCGAGGTAGAGGCTTTGCAGTTCCAGTCCCACAGGCATCAGTGGCAACAATTCGTCCAGTTTGGCTTTTCACGTTCTTGCCGTCTGCACCACGTCCCGTTGCGGGTCGGTGGATACACCGATACCGATAGCCACGTTTTCCGTTCACGTGCATGATGTTGGAAGGAGGGTCCATGTATCCTTTTTCGATGGCGGCGATGGCCCAGGGTCCGGCTTTGGTGGTAATCACCGTTGCCGGATATTGTCTACGGTGGTGGTAGCATACATACCAGCAGTCACCTGTAGCTGTTGCTCGCCGGCACGGGATTTCTCCTCGGGTATTGATAATCTGGTTCTGCGATTGCAACAGACTGCAAGTTGTTTCGGGTCGATGCCCATAATCCGATTGCTTATTGGTGGAAATAAAAAATATTGACCACCTCCGTCTGCGTGTCCCGAATAGGGGCGACTTTCATCACCCCGTCCGCCGTCACTACCTGTGTCTTTGGATTCGTTCCGCCCAGTTGCGCATCTTTTTCGTATGTGTAACCGTCGTCCGCCGTCAGACCGTAATAGATGCCGAACACGTCGCCGAAATCATCGGAAACCGTCGGTGCGGAAGCACCGCTCGGCAATTGTGGTTGTATATTTAGTGCCTTCCGTCGCAACTCATCCCACTTCTGCGGAATGGAGCTTGCCGACAAGGAAGGTTGCAACTCGAATGTGATTTTTGAGAGCCCGTACATCGATTCCGATTTTTTATCTTGTACACACCGCTCATACTTTTTGAATTTCACGAGAGATAGGCTCGGTAATCAACCGCTCCACTTCTGCCGGTTCGGCACCCGGATAGCGGGTCATAATAACCGCCGACTTTAGAGGACGAAAGGAGCATCCTCTTTCTTACCCAGCTTGCCGAAGGAAGTGATTCCCCCAATCAGCAATACAGCAAGAAAGAAATAGATGATTTTTCGTATTATCTAATGAATATTTGGCTAAACTCATAATAAATGATCGTTGATAATTGATGAATGACAGCGGATAAATGATACATAATCATTTATCAAATTCATCACCTGTCAACAGTTGTGATAGATTCTCCTTCTACTAGTTGGTATGCACGCCTGCTATGACGATTTTTTCACCGGGTTTCAAACCTTCCCTGAGATGAGCGCTTGTGCTGGTCGGGCGTTGACGGTTACTTCTGCTTGTGACTTTGTTGTCTTCACCACCCAGACATACATTTTATTCCCTTTCGCTTTCGCCGAATACGGCACTAAGCGGTACAATCGTCCAGCTATCCTGCACCAACGGACCCACATCTGCCGTGAAACGGATGCTTAATGTGTAAAACCAGGTTTCACTGCATACAGATCGCGGCTCCACGACGGATCGCTCAATTCCGTGATGCTGACCGGAATTCTGTGCCATCCGTAGAAATATTATATCAAGATATTCTTCCAGTTTCGCTTTTTGAAACACGTGTCCTTTAAATGTGTCGAACTTACAAGGAAACGCGGCTCTTTGCAAATAAAGATACGCATCCGAATGGTGAATTTGATGCAGATTGTGCGGCTGACGTTTGCACGATACCTCACCGGAGTTGACACGCTGATAGTTTTCCACCAGTCGTTTTTCGATAGAAATCGTCGAAAGGGAGCTGCCGCTTGGTGTTGGCCAAGAGCCAGACTGCCTCAAAGCTGGGCGATCGCTCGGCTGGGAGAGTGAGCCAAGCCAAGGTTCCACTTAAAAGTTTCATAAAGCCGTTTCGTATGCCGATTGCAAGTGGCATACGTGTAATTTTTATTGCCCCTGGGTCGATAGTCATGATGAGTTGTCCACTTTCTGTCCTTCGATTAAAGCTGGATGATTTTGTCCTGAAAGTCCAGTCATTCCAATCGCTTCCAATGATTCCTCGGCAAAATCTTTTTCGATAATCATCTGACCGACAATCGTAGTCTTTACAGGACGCAGTTGTCGTTGTCGTTTCTTTTTTCTGTCCGCAGCCAAAGCCAGCAAGATTGGTACCGAACCAAATTCTTCATACGCTGATGTTGTGAGGTTTTATGTTGAAAATTTAATATTCAAGTTCTGCCTCTAACCTTATAGGAACATTAAAAAACGCGTAAACTTTACCGTTTCTAAGGTAAAATTCCCGTCCAACTTTTGAAGGTTGCCGCATTATTCATAATCAAACTGTATTGATTTAATTAAATAATATAGTGAAAGTATTCATTTTAATAATATTTCATTATCAGAAGAATAAGTATGATGGATAGCTTTTAAAAAAGGTGATCATCATAGTTTTGTTGAAAAAAACAGCTATCTATCATGCCTATACTTGTCTATTTTAGTGTAGTATTAGTGAGATTACCCATTAAAGGGATAAGAATGCACGTTTATAGACAACTCGTATTTGACAGCTTAATAATCTATTGGGAGTGTAATAAGTTTTATGGTATGAAGGCTGTACAGCCCGCAATTTTATGTTGTATGGTTTGGTGGGGTGTTCGTTCATCGTGCTATAAACTTGTCACCGTTAAAGTTGACGCCTAATTTATCGGATTTATACAGTTGGTGTCAATAAGTTCGTGTTATCTTGTTATAGGGACTTTATTCGGTTGTTTTGTTGATGATAGATAACCTGTTTTTGATGGTGTTAATGATAGATAGTTTTAAATAGCTATCTATCGGCATTTTTGATAATGAAATGATTGTTGAAATGAATGATACTTATGATGTTTTTTTTCACTATGTAGCATTTAATTTAAAATCAGTATATAATGGACTATTTCACCACAGGACATAGAGTTTTCAGAGTCCTAATCTGTGGTGATAATTATAGCCTCTTGTTCTCCTTTATCCTCTGTAGTGAAAACCGTGCAATAATGTCTCCACATGGTAATTATACACTGATACCTTGCCACCATTGAAACCTTTCGGCGCAGCCTTTTTATCCAACCGTTTCACGTATAACGTTGTTATTCTCTCCAATCGCTTTTTCAAATCCCGGATCCGTTCATTTTGTCTCTTCATTTGCTGCCTGTATTTCGTTTATCAACGCGTATTTATTTCCTTCTGCAGCTGAATTTCCTTTTCTTTCACTCCTGAATAATGGGCTATTTACCATTGTTTTATCTATGCAACAGTTGTTCCAGCGTATCAATGATAGCTCCTGGCTGTAAATGCCGCTTCATTTCTATGAAAAGAAGCTCCAGAATGTTACTCCTTCTTTCGTCAACGTTCGAACATTGTTATTCATGTATAACATAGGAATTTGTCCTACTTCCACCCAAAGCAGATCGTTTTTTTCGATGATACTTAATCACCGCTTTCTAACACTAATCCATTTTGCATATTGCTTTGTTTTAATGTGTTAGAAAGGAGTAACAATGGAGTTGCAGTCTGGAGAGTAGGTGCACGAACAATCTTACCGATTTTAAGTGATTTCGGTCGGTAAATTGGTTGGGGTATAAGGATTGCTTTTGAAACCGACCGGATACAATAAAAGCGTGAGTGCTGTTGTGCTTCATTGTCTAAACTTAAGGCTTTCTGAATGTCTTCACCTAGATAATGATAAACAACAGCATACCATCGCCAAACGTTTATATATAAACAAATCTCTAATCGATATGTTGATATACGATTCGCTGAGGTATCTGTTGTATCATCTCGGTGGAAAACTGTTAATTTTAAGTTTGAGACACACGTTATTTACCCATTATGTTTCATCACGCTGATGGGCAGAAAGCGTGTGACAAAGATATATGTTTTTCGAAATTAGATGAAAAGAGGAAGAATGTGAAATATAGAGAATAGGTGCGCGATGGTAATAGTTCATGCGGGTGGCAAAATATAATGCAATGATGTTGAGGAGTCCAAAGTAAACCATCTATTAGATGGATATTAAAAAGATTTCATATCATGGTTCCATTAGAATAAAACCGTGGAACTGTAATTGTGCCTAAATGAAAGCCATGTCTTTGACCTCGCATTGTCTTCTTCAAATTCCTTTTAGCTGCGATTTCTTTTTCGGCTTTCCGGAGAAGATAGTCAGTTCAAGAATTGCAAAGATGATTGGTATATCCGGTAAATGGCACCTTTCATATTTTTATATATTTGAGGAGCGCCACTGTAAAGTCGAGCAGGTAAGAAGTATAATCAGATGCCAAGACGGCAACCTCCGTTCAGAATCGCTGTGTTGAAAATCGCATTGGCCTGTTCCTCGCATTCATTTCGACATTTCTAAATCTGCGATGTTCTTTGCGAGAGCGTCTTTATTCATGCCTGAATTGTTCTTGTAGCTCTTTACCGAAAGAAAGGCGTTGTTCGATGAAATTAAAAACTTCTTCCTTTGTCATCACTTGTTTTAAATCGGTTATTTCCATTTTTATTAATTTCATTGGGGGTAAAGGTACTTCTCTTTATTTGGTAATAAATCGGATTCACCTACATTTTTATTATTTTTCTGGCTTAAACCCTAAAAGAATCTGAATTTATATGATTTACTTAGGTTATAAACTGTAAAAACTTCCTGAAAATAAAAAGAAATTAAAAAGCTTATAACCCTAAAAACTTTTTGAATATGATTAATCGTGAACAGTATATGGAACAAATCGTTTCCCTTTTATAGATAAGCCGTTTGTAAGAAAGTGTGATAACGGGTATTCGTCGCAGTGGAAAGTCGGTAGTGCTGCGTCTGATTCGTGACGAACTGTTGAGGAGAGGAGTTCGTGAAGAACGTATCATCTATCTGAATTTTGAAAGTTTTCAGTGGATAGATCTGAAAGAGGCGAAGGCTTTGTATGCTTATATTCGGGGGACAGGCAGGAGATGCGGGTAAATATTATATTCTCTTTGGATGAAATTCAGGAAGTGGACGGTTGGGGAAAAAGTGGTCAACTCACTTCTGGTAGATTTGGATACGGATATTTATGTGACCGGCTCCAACTCACGTATGTTATCGTCCGAACTGGCAACTTATTTAACGGGACGGTATGTCGCTTTCCATGTCATGACCTTGTCTTTTAAGAATATCTGACTTTCCATGACTTGCAGGCCAATGATCCGACGCTCAACCGGAAGGAGGAATTTCAGAAATATCTCCGTATGGGAGGATTTCCGGCCATACATACTGCCGATTATGGATATGAGGCTATCTATAAAATTGTCTACGACATCTATTCTTCTGTCATTCTTCGTGACACGGTGCAGCGTCACAATATCCGGAATGTGGAATTGCTCGAACGGGTAGTGAAGTTTGTTTTCGATAATATAGGCAATAAGCTGAACGCTAAAAATATAGCTGATTACTTCAAAAGTCAGCAACGGAAGGTGGATATGAATACCATCTATAATTATCTGAATGCATTGGAAAGTGCTTTTATCATTCAACGTATTCCCCGGTATGATATTAAAGGAAAGGAAATTCTGCAGACGAATGAAAAGTATTTTGTAAGTGACCTTTCTTTGATTTATTCCGTGATGGGCTATCGTGACCGGTTGATTGCAGGTATGTTGGAGAATCTGGTCTGTCTGGAGTTGAAAAGAAGGGGTTATGAAGTGTATGTAGGCAAACAGGATGATAAAGAAGTGGATTTTGTAGCCATCCGTCGGGAAGAAAAGATTTATGTGCAAGTAACGTATCAGTTAGCTTCACAGGCCACTGTTGAGAGGGAGTTTGCTCCTTTGCTCGCCATTAACGACCATTATCCTAAATATGTAGTTAGCATGGACAGCTTGTGGCAGGATAATGTGTGGAGGGGGTCAGGCATCGTCATATAGCCGATTTCTTGTTGGATGATGCTTGACGTTAAGGAATATAGAAAACGAAAAAGAGGAAATTTCCTGCGAGAATCTCCTCTTTTTTCATCTTACACGAAAGATTGAATTATTTCTTCTTACGGTCACCGTAACGGCTCATGAACTTATCAACACGACCTGCAGTATCTACCAATGTAGATTTACCAGTATAGAACGGGTGAGAAGTGTTTGAGATTTCAATCTTCAGCAACGGATAAGTTTCACCTTCGAATTCGATGGTTTCTTTAGTTGCCACAGTTGACTTAGATAAAAACATGTCACCATTTGACATATCTTTGAATACTACCGGACGGTATGATTCTGGATGAAGGCCTTTTTTCATTTCAGTATCTGTTTTTTTAATTTATATTCTGTTACTATTTTGGTAAGAAATAGTGTAATGGTCATTTTCAGAGCGCAAAGATAATGCTTTTATATGAAATAGAAAAAGGTTTTCTAAAATTTCTGATTTCTAATTTATGATTTCTGATTTGCTATGCAGATTTTGGTGATTAAATGAATGAAAAATGAGGTATAAATAAGGTATAAATAAGGAGATATAAATCCGAAGGCATCAATCAGAATTCAGAAATCATAAATCCCAAAGTTTGCAAGGTAGACATTACAATCTAATGTCACACTCGTATTCCTGCTAAATTTTGCAGTCTGATTTAAACCTTTTTCTGTTATATTTTCCTTTCCGATGTTCGTTATTCGGGGGATAATGCTTACTTTTGCGTAGAATTTTTATTCACTAACAATAAACTTTAAACAAAATGGTAAATTACAAAGATTTAGGATTGGTAAACACAAAAGAAATGTTTGCTAAGGCTATCAAAGGTGGATATGCTATCCCAGCATTCAACTTCAACAATATGGAACAGATGCAGGCTATCATCAAGGCTGCTGTTGAAACTAAATCTCCTGTGATTCTTCAGGTTTCTAAAGGTGCTCGTCAGTATGCTAACGCTACTTTGTTGCGTTACATGGCACAGGGTGCTGTAGAATATGCTAAAGAATTAGGCTGTGCACATCCGGGAATCGTTCTTCATCTTGACCACGGAGATACTTTCGAAACTTGTAAATCTTGCATCGATTCTGGTTTTTCTTCAGTAATGATTGATGGTTCTCATCTTCCTTACGAAGAAAACGTAGCACTGACTAAGAAGGTAGTTGATTACGCTCACCAGTTTGATGTAACTGTAGAAGGCGAACTTGGCGTATTGGCAGGTGTTGAAGACGAAGTTTCTGCTGATCACCACACATATACTGACCCTGAAGAAGTAATTGATTTCGCTACTCGCACGGGTTGCGACTCTTTGGCTATCTCAATCGGTACTTCTCATGGTGCTTACAAATTTACTCCGGAACAGTGTCACATTGATCCGCTACCGGCCGTATGGTTCCTCCTCCATTGGCTTTCGAAGTATTGGATGCTGTAATGGAAAAACTTCCGGGATTCCCTATCGTACTTCACGGATCATCTTCAGTTCCGGAAGAAGAAGTGGAAACTATCAACAAATATGGTGGTGCTCTGAAAGCTGCTATTGGCATTCCGGAAGAAGAATTGCGTAAGCTGCTAAGTCTGCTGTTTGCAAAATCAACATCGACTCTGACTCTCGTCTGGCTATGACTGCTGCTATCCGTAAGACTTTCGCTGAAAAACCGGCTGAATTCGACCCACGTAAGTACTTAGGCCCGGCTCGTGACAACATGGAAAAACTGTACAAGCACAAAATTCTTAACGTGCTGGGTTCAGACAATAAATTGGCACAGTAATAATCTCCGGATTATTCCATAAATAAAAAAAGAGGCTGCTCCGGTTTGAACACTGGTAGCAGCCTTTTTTATGACGTTTAATCGTTTCAGAACGGAGAGAAGATAACACTATGAAAGTAATAAAAAACACCCGTGTCACAACTGAATGTAACACGGGGTGTTCTTATCTATTATATAATGTTTCTTACATCAAGAATCCAAGCAGAATACCGGCAGCAACAGCTGAACCGATCACTCCGGCAACGTTCGGACCCATAGCGTGCATCAGCAAATAGTTGGTCGAATCGTATTCCAAACCAATCACTTGCGAGATACGTGCAGAGTCGGGAACAGCAGAAACACCTGCATTACCGGTCAACGGATTGATCTTATTACCCTTCTTCAGGAAGATATTGAAGATCTTAACGAAGATGACACCGGAGGCCGTTGCAATAACAAATGACAATGCACCGAGAGCAAAGATCTTGATAGAGTCGAGCGTCAGGAATTCGGAAGCTTGTGTAGAAGCACCTACTGTCAGACCCAACAGGATAGTGATTGTATCAATCAACGGACCACTGGCAGTATTAGCCAAACGGCGGGTTACACCACTTTCTTTCAACAGGTTACCGAAGAACAGCATACCCAGCAAAGGCAGACCGGAAGGAACCAGGAAACAAGTCAGCAACAAACCGATGATCGGGAAAATCACCTTCTCCGTGTGAGAAACGGCACGCGGCGGTTTCATGCGGATGACACGTTCGTTCTTGGTGGTGAGCAGACGCATGATAGGTGGCTGTATCACCGGAACCAACGCCATATAGGGTAGGCGGACACCGCAATGGCTCCCATCAGGTTAGGTGCTAGCTTGGAAGAAAGGGAAGATGGCCGTCGGGCCGTCTGCTCCACCAATGATACCGATAGCACCGGCTTTGCATTGGGTCGAAACCCATTTCCAATGCGATCATATATGCACCGAAGATACCAAACTGTGCAGCTGCACCAATCAGCATCAACTTCGGATTGGAGATCAGTGCCGAGAAGTCCGTCATGGCACCGATACCCAAAAAGATGAGCGGCGGATACCAGCCGGAGGTCACTCCCTGATACAATATGTTCAATACAGAACCTTCTTCATAAATACCGACTTTCAGCCCGGCATCCATATTAAAAGGTATATTACCAATCAATATACCGAAAACCGATAGGAATCAGCAACATTGGTTCGAACTCTTTGGCTATTGCCAAATAGATGAAGAACAAACCAACGAGGAGCATGACTACATGCCCTACCGTAGCATTGGCAAATCCCGTATAAGTCCAGAAGTCGGCAAGGTTATTTCCTAAAAAGTTTATAAAGTCTCCCATATTATTCAATAATTACGAGGTCATTACCTTCAAGAACAGAGTCTCCCTTGTTGACGTTGATGGCAGTAATCTTACCGTCCTTATCCGCATTGATATTGTTTTCCATCTTCATGGCTTCCAATATGATAATGGTCTGTCCTTTCTTCACTGTATCACCTACATTCACTTTGATGTCGAGGATCACACCCGGCAGCGGAGATTTTACTCCTGATTTTCCGGTAGATGGAGCGGTCGGTTTCACTACTTGAGTAGGAGCAGTAGGAGCATTAGGCATCGGGCGTACTGTCACGGGTTTCGCAACAGGCTTCGGCTGTTTCTCCATTTCTACTTTGTAATGCGTACCGTTCACTTCTACATGAGCGATATTATCTTCAATATCTCCGATGGTTACTTTATATGAGTTACCGTTGATTTTATATTTATATTCTTTCATCGTTTTTACTTTTTAAAAGGTGACTTACTTTCTGGGAGGAGTTTCACGCAAAGTGTAAATCTTCGAACTCCATGGTGAGTAGCTGCGTTTACGCGGGTGATGGTCAGCACCGTTTCTTCTACGTCGTGCACCTCATCCTGCATTTCGTGTAATGCCATAGAAATAGCAGCGTATACTTCGCCCGGAGCCTGTGACAGTTCCTTAGCTTCATGCTTGTCAATGCCTTTAGATTTCATAGCGTTACGCTTGCTCAAATTAACAGCTACTTTTTCCTACAATCTTAAAAAGCAATAAAGAGAAGAATCAATCCGCAGAATACTACGCTCATGGCAGAAATGGACATTCCAACGCCATCAGCATCGTGTTCTTCAAACTTTTTCCATCTTGGAATTGCTGTCAAGAGTCTTGTTGTTGGTGCTCGGAGTCACGTATTTGTCACCGCTTCCACTTTTTACTTCCCATTCAGCTGCCCCGTCGCTTACACGAGCGTATGATTGATTGGGACCGAGAACGCCTGCAGGCACTACAATCTGGTCGAGCAACTTCTTGCCGGAGTCGAACAGACCCACCCAATTAGCTGTTTCCGGATTCAGCTTGAAGCTGGTATGGAAAGTACCACGGTTAGGTTCGCCATCTGCCCAGAACAGGGCATGTTGGCGTGGTTTCACTAAGTAAGTATATCACCTTTCGGGATAAAATAAGTAACTGTATCGCCCGGTTGGCTGCTTACTTTCAGCAAGCAAGCTGCCAGGTCGGCGCTACCGAATGATTTATTGAATATTTCAATCCATGCGCTGTGCAATCCGTAATCGTCCTGAAAATTACTCTGATTGTCTATCAGGATTTCGTTTAGCACCAGCTTATTGTTCGACTTTTGCTCTCCACAAGAAGTCAGACCAATCAGCAACAGCAAAGAAAGGAATATTCCGATTTTGGTTTTGTTCATAATCGTTCTTGTTTTAATGTGAAAAGTAGGATTACAACGGAATATTACCATGCTTCTTAGCCGGATTACTCAATTTCTTAGTCTGCAACTGCTGCAAAGCTCGGATAACACGGAAACGTGTGTTGCGCGGTTCAATCACATCGTCGATGTAGCCATATTTAGCTGCATTGTAAGGATTGGCGAACAGTTTCGTGTATTCTGCTTCTTTCTCTGCAAGGAATTGAGCAGGGTTTTCCTGATCTTTGGCTTCGCGTGCGTACAATACTTCTACTGCTCCTGCACCACCCATTACTGCGATTTCGGCAGTAGGCCATGCATAGTTCATGTCGCCGCGAAGTTGCTTACAACTCATTACGATGTGTGAACCTCCGTAAGACTTACGCAGAGTGATGGTAACTTTGGGTACAGTAGCTTCACCGTAAGCATACAGCAATTTAGCACCATGCAGGATAACGCCGTTGTATTCCTGGCCTGTTCCCGGAAGGAATCCCGGTACGTCTACCAACGATACGATAGGAATATTGAATGCATCGCAGAAACGAACGAAACGTGCGCCTTTACGAGATGCATTGCTGTCGAGCACACCAGCCAGCCAGATACTTAGGCTGATTAGCAACGATACCTACCGATTGGCCGTTGAAACGGGCAAAACCAATAATAATATTCTTTTGGCATAATCTTTCTGGATTTCCAGGAATTCACCATTGTCCACGATAGCGCTGATTACTTCGTACATGTCATACGGTTTAGTAGGGCTGTCGGGGATAATATCGTTCAAAGAGTCTTCCAGACGGTCGATTGGGTCTGTGCAATCTACATAAGGAGCTTCTTCAAGGTTGTTTGAGGAATATAGCTCAACAGTTTGCGAATCAGTTCGAAACCTTCTTCTTCTGTTTGGGCGGTGAAATGAGTTACACCCGATTTAGTGGAGTGAACGCTTGCGCCACCGAGGTTTTCCTTGGCTAACGTCTTCACCTGTAACGGTCTTCACCACTTTCGGTCCGGTGAGGAACATATAAGAAGTGCCTTCCATCATCAGTGTGAAGTCAGTCAGGGCAGGAGAATAAACGGCACCACCGGCACAAGGACCAAAGATACCGGAAATCTGTGGAATAACGCCGGAAGCGAGAATATTACGCTGGAAAATTTCTGCGTAACCTGCCAAAGCGTTAATACCTTCTTGAATACGTGCACCACCTGAGTCATTGATACCGATACAGGGAGCACCCATCTTCATTGCCTGATCCATGATTTTACAAATCTTCAATGACATAGTTTCTGACAGTGAACCGGCAGAAACAGTGAAGTCCTGTGCGAACACATATACCAGACGTCCTTCGATTGTACCGCAGCCGGTTACTACACCGTCTCCCGGATAATGTTTTTTCTCCATTCCGAAGTTCGTGCATCTGTGCTCAACGAACATGTCCATTTCTTCGAAGCTACCCTCGTCCAACAGCATGGCCAGACGCTCGCGTGCTGTGTATTTCCCTTTTTCATGTTGCTTCGCAATTGCTTTTTCGCCGCCTCCGATGCGTGCAACGGCACGGCGTTCAATAAGCTCTTTAATTTTTTCAAGTTGATTACTCATGAGTTCTTGTTGTTTTTTTAGAGTTTATGATTAGTGTTCGCAGAGTTCTGTCAGCACACCCAGTGTTGATTTCGGGTGAAGGAAAGCGATATTCAGACCTTCGGCACCCTTTACGGGGAGCCTTGTCAATCAGGCGGATTTCTTTGCTTTCTGCTTCTGCCAAAGCATTAGCTACGCCATCTTCTACGGCAAATGCTACGTGATGAACACCTACACCTTTGTTTTCAATAAATTTGGCAATGGTACTTTCGGGGCAAGTCGGTTCCAACAATTCGATTTTGGTTTCACCTACCTTTAAAAAAGCGGTTCTTACTTTTTGATCTTCTACTGTCTCGATGTTGTAACATTTCAGACCTAATACGTTCTCGTAGTAAGGAAGGGCTTCTTCGATGCTTTTAACAGCAATGCCCAGATGCTCAATGTGTGAAATCTTCATAACTATACTTTTTTTATATGGTTTTAATTATGTGCTTATATGGCATAAAACAGCACAAAGAAAGACATTTCTTATCTAATAAAAGAAATATTTCTGCATTTAATTATTGGATTATTAAACAGAAAAAATGGTGGGAAAGGAGCATAGAGAGTCGTTTTGTAATCTTGAGATTACATTTAGACATAAAATTTGACTAAGAGTTTGTTCAGCCAATTCCAATTGACACGGAACCAGCGGCGGGTACTGCTTTGCTTTCCTCCGAATCGGAGAACGAAATCACGATAACCGTGCTTGCGGAACGGAAGTCCTACATCCATAAACTCCATGTGGCGGAATCCCCCGTTGGTGTGCGTCTTCCAATGCTTTCCAAACGGCCAGCACTCCCGGAGATACTGAAGTGCGTATGTCTTTTTCATTCCTCCGGAAAACCAAAGGTACGCGTCATCTCCCCGAGTAGATACAGACGGAACCGCCAATGATTTTCTCTTTGTATTTTACTACGAATATTTTTGCCTGCTGTCCTTTGATTAGCATATCGTTCATGTGGCGGAAAAAGTCGTTGGCAGGGAAATATCTGCGTATGCGGGAGGAATAAACCTTGTGCAGCATCCGTGAGAAATCGTGTATTTCTTCCACGGTATGTGCCTCCTCTACTTTGGCTCCATTCTTGAGTCCTTTTTTTATCTGACGGATGCGCGACGGGCTGAACCGGTCTTCCGTCTTTTTCATACTGTGCAGCGAATTGCGTACCCGCAGCCAGTTGACAGGGAAATAATCATTGGCACGGAAAACCCGGTAACCGAACATCGAATTATTGAGGTTCCGGAATTCGATCAGGACACAGCTACGCGATGCTTCTTGTGTGAGATGTTCGAGCATATCGCCAAAAAAGACTTCTTCTGCCTTTTCTTTGTTGGTCGAAAGCGACTCATCCAAAAATTCACCTTCGCTATATACTACGCAATGTTTCACTAAAGAGGAGGGAAGCCACTTTTTCGCTTTGCGGATGGCGGCAAGCAGGCGTGCCATAGGTCTGCCGTCTTCTGTTGCCACTATTAATAAAGGGAGTATAGCCCGGAGTCGCTTCATAAATCTGAAATAACTCTTTGGAATGGAAGGCGTTTTTTCCTGGCAATTCAGGAATGTTCTTCCCATGATAATATGTGGTTAGTTTAAGTGGCATCCAATTACAAATTTACACTTTTTATTCTTCATTCAACAACAAAAAAAGAGATTTTGTTGGAGCTGCTTGAAGTAAAGTATAATATATAGTTGCGTATTTAATGGAGAAAATGTATTTTATAGGAGAAATATGGTATGAAAAGTGAGTATGTATTAAAATTAGTTTCGTCTTAAATTAAGATTATAATCGAATAGTTTTTGCAAACAACAACGAGAATTAATATTAACTTTAAATTAAGACGAATGAGAGAGAATGCATTTGTTGAAGCTTGGAAGACACAGCATAGACGCGTTTCCATGATTTTGGGGTTGACTTTATTGTCTGCCCCTCTGTCATATTCTGTGTATGCAGAAGATGGAGTTTCTAATACTATGGTGCAAGTTGTCACACAAACGAAAACTGTGAAAGGAACTATCATTGATGAAAGCGGGGAGCCGTTGATTGGGGTTTCTATCGTTGTGAAAGGAACAAGTACAGGTACGATTACCGATTTTAACGGTAACTTCTCTATCAATCTTCCGGCGGGAAGAAAAGAACTGGTCATTTCTTATATCGGTTACAAAGAACAAACGGTGACTGTGACGGGTAACGGACCGGTCAATGTGAAAATGATTTCGGATACGCAGGCATTGGATGAAGTGGTGGTCATTGGCTACGGTGCAGTGAAGAAACGTGATTTAACAGGGGCGGTTGCTTCAGTGAAATCGGAAGACATTACGATGAATCCGGGCACAAACCCGATGGAAGCGTTGCAGGGTAAAGTAGCGGGATTGGATATTACGAGAGAATCGGGTCAAGCGGGTTCAGGAGTGAAAATGCAATTGCGCGGTAACCGTTCATTGACAGCAAGTGGTAATCCTATGTTTATTATTGACGGGATGCCGGGTGACTATGCGACACTGAATCCGAATGATATTGAATCTATTGAAGTGTTGAAAAGATGCTTCTTCTACGGCTGTTTATGGTTCTTCCGGTGCCAATGGTGTTGTAATCATTACTACCAAAGGCGGAAAAGAAGGAAAATTGACTGCTAATTTTAATGCTTTTTTGGTATAAACAGCTGGTCTACAATGCCGGAAGTCCGCCAAGGAGAAACCTACATGGAGGGCTTGCGTACAGCTCACAAAAATGCGGGTACTTATGTGGATGATGCCAATATGTTTACTAACCCTGCTTATTATGAAGCTTATCAAAACGGGAAATACATTGACTGGGTAGATGAATTGCTGCATACGGGGACTGTTCAGAATTACAGTTTGTCGGTTTCAGGAGGTACAAAAAAAATACAAAGGCCTATATGTCTATGAATTTCTCCGATGAAAACGGACAATACAACGATGATAATTATAAATTGTATTCAACAAATATTCGCATCGATCACACAATCAATAAATGGTTTACTACAGGAATTAGTATTCAGGCATCTTATGTGCATCAGAATAAGCCTTTTTGCAAAGATTCAAGATGGTATGACGGCTATTCCTTATGGTGAAATCTATGACGAGAATGGCAATGTTAATCCTTATCCGATTGAAGGGGATGCCGGCTATTTGAATCTTTTGATGAATAATAAAAGTAATTGGAGAAACCAATCCCAGAATACTAAATTATATGTAAATCCGTATATTAAAATAACTCCGATAAAAGGATTGACCTGGGAGTCACGTGTGAATGGAACATTGACTTATTCTCGTTCGAATAGTTTCCAGGAGATGGCTCGTACAACTTTTATAAAGCGGGAGGAAATGTAGAGATAGATACAAATGCCAAGATTACTCAAAACAGATCATATAATTATAAGTGGGAAAATATCGTAACTTACAACTTTAATATTGCTAAGATACATGAATTTACGCTTACTGGTGTGTCTACCTGGAATCATAACCAGACGGATAACACGGAAATGACAGGAACAGGTATTGCTAACAATAAATATTTGTGGGAAGGATTGGAAAAAGCTGCCGTTCAGAAAAATTCATCCAGTTATACCATGTCTAAAGGAGTCGGATTAGTAGGACGTATCAACTACTCTTTATTGGGTAGGTATTTGCTTTCTGCTTCTATTCGTCGGGATGGTTCTTCACGTTTGGCTAAAGATCATAAATGGTCTAATTTCCCGGCTGTTTCATTGGGATGGCGTATTTCTGACGAGAAGTTTATGGAAAGTACAAGAAACTGGTTGGATAATTTAAAAATTCGTGTGG
>VOFK01003747.1_pt1 | contig 26649 bp, 40 predicted proteins | sample 5384121 | NCBI WGS metagenome assembly VOFK01 (sample SAMN12384730, study PRJNA508395) | human gut metagenome | isolation source: healthy gut J | host: Homo sapiens | reverse complement strand
TGCCGTTAGCAGCCACGGCCGGGGGCCAGCACGCGGATAGGCAGCGGGCGCGTCTCCATGGCGTGCACCTGCATGTTGGACGTCTGCGTGCGCAGCAAGCACGCGGTTGTCCTCGGTGAAGTAGAAGGTGTCCGTCCAGTCGCGGGAGGGGTGGCCTCTCGTCGATGTTGAGCTTCGTGAAGTTATATTCCGCAAGCTCGACCTCGGGGGCCGTCGAGTATCTCAAAGCCCATGCCGATGAATATATCCTTGAGCTGGTCGAGGACGTTGTACATCGGGTGCTTGTGCCCCATCTTGTGCGCCTTGCCCGGCAGCGTCACGTCGACGGCCTCGCTCTCGAGCTTCAGCTCCATCAGCTCGTTCAGCGCGCTTCTCGGCGCTCGTCCAGCGCCTTCAATGTCGGCGCGAAGCTGGTTTGCCAGCTGCCCCATCGCGGGGCGCTCCTCAGCCGAGAGGCTGCCCATCTGGCGCAGTATCGCCGTCAGCTCGCCCTTTTTGCCGAGGTACTGCACGCAGCGCTTCAAGCAGCTCAACGTTGTCGCACTCGCGTATCGCTTTGATGGAGGCGTCTCTCAGCCCCTGCATAAGTTCTCTCATTTCGGTCACTCCTAATCAAAAAAATAAGCTTCCATCCCAAAATATAAGGGACGAAAGCAAACTTCCGCGGTACCACCCAAATTCGGCAAACATGCCGCACTTGCCGGGCCTGTAACGCAGCCCGCGCGCCGGTGATTAGCCGGATGCTCCCGGGCGAACCAAGCGCCGCGCCCAAGGAGGCTTGCAGCCGGCGGCCCCCACTCTCTGATGGGCGGTGAAACGCTATTTTCCCGTTCACAGCAAACATAAAGATATCATACTTTTTCCCGTATTGCAAGAGATATTTTCCGCTTTTTGCGTGAAAACGCGTTTGACTATTGCCGCCGCGGTGATTATAATGGGTTATGGCGCATATGGTGTGGTACAAGTATTTATGAAACGGAGACTGCACCATGAAAAAATTGTACATGCCGCTTCATGCCGCTTCTTCTCGGGCCGCCCCCTCGTGCTTCCGCCTGCGGAGGCGGCGGCGCGCGCCGGGTTTGAAAGCTTTGCCGAGGACCTCTCCGCGCGGGAGGAGCTTCACTTCACGTCACAGCTCCGCGCCGAGTATGACGACAGATGTGTCGAGTTCACTTTGGACTATACCGCGGACAGCGGCGGCTGCACCGTAACGGTCGTCTCGCCGGAGATAATCAAGGGCGTTTCCGCGCATATCACGGCGGGGGAGACGGCGCTTGAGTATGACGGCGTGGCGCTGGATACCGGCGCGCTGGACGATTTCGGCCTTTCGCCGATGTCCGCGCTGCCGCTGCTGGTGGACGCGATGCGCACGGGCTACCTTGACAGCGCGTGGGAGGAAAACGGCGAGCTTGCCGCTGTACTCATCCCCTCCGACGGGCTGAGTGTTGAGGTGCATCTGGATAAGTACAGCAAAACGCCGCTGTATGCGGAGATATCCTCCGCCGGGCGCGTGCGCGTCACGGCGCAGATAAGCGGCTGGAACGCCTGACACAACGCTATAGATATACATACTAGCAGAGGGATAAAGACATATGAACGACCTGCAAAAGAGAACCTGGGCGGAGGTCAGCCTTGAAAAACCTGCGCCATAACTATATGGCCATCCGCGCCGCGCTTCCGGCCGGGTGCCGCTTCCTCGGCATCGTCAAGGCCGACGACGGCCACGGCGCGCCCGCCGTGGCGCGCCTGCTTGAGTCCGCGGGCGCGGACTATCTTGCCGTGTCCTGCCTTGATGAAGCGCTGGAGCTTCGCGCGGGCGGCATAAAAATGCCGATCCTCATCCTCGGCCACACTCCGCATGAATATACCGCCGCGCTCATTGAAAACGGCATCACCCAGACCGTCACCTGCCTTGCAAAGGCGCTTGAATACTTCCGCCGCGGCGGAAAAGCTTGGCCGCACGCTGAAAATACATATCAAGCTCGACACCGGCATGTCCCGCCTCGGCTTTCTGGTGGACGGCGCGCATTTTGACGAGGGTGTGGATAATATCATCCGCTCCTGCGCTCTGCCGGGGCTTGAGGCGGAGGGAATATACACTCACTTCGCCGTGTCCGACGAGCCGGGCGCGGATAATGAGGCGTATACGCGCGCGCAGTTCGCACTCTTCTGCCGCGTGACGGAGGAGATAAAGCGCCGGCGCCGGGATAGGCTTTGCCATACGCCACTGCGCAAACAGCGGCGCGGTCGTGAATTATCCGGAGATGGCGCTCGACATGGTGCGCCCCGGCCTTCTGCTCTACGGCTACGGCGACACGTCCGGCCGCCTTGGCCTTGTGCCGTGTATGCGCCTTGTCACCACCGTCAGCACCATCAAGCTCTATGAGCCGGGCACCTGCGTGAGCTACGGGCGACGTTACGTCACCGACAGGCGCACACGCATGGGCGTGCTCGCCATCGGCTATGCCGACGGCCTGCCGCGCCTTATCTCCAACAAGTGCGCGTTCTATGCGCCCGGCGGCTTCGCGCCGCAGCGCGGCAGTATCTGCATGGACATGTGCATGGTGATCTCACGCAGCTCCCGCAGGCCGCGACGTCGGCAGCGAGGTGGAGATCTTCGGCCGCCGCAGCGATATATACAGGCTCTCCGCCGCCGCGCAGACCATCCCGTATGAGCTTCTGTGCGCCGTGTCCAAGCGCGTTCCGCGCGTGTATAAATTTCTGAGACAGAATAAAATGGAGAGGCCAGAATGGCCTCTCCCTTTTGTGTCCGTATCACCCCACTTGGTGGTTGGTGCCGACGGTGAAATATATGCCGTTGCCGAAGCAGTAGTTGGACATGTCGATGTACATCGGCGCGCCGCTCTGGTCGCCGTCGAAGAAAAACGGTCAGATACGGCATATCGGCCACGTCTATAAGCGGCATATCGCCGGACGGCGCTTCGGTGTCATAGCCGTAGAAGCTGTCCTCCGTTCCGCCGAGGGTGTAGCCTGAGAAGCCCCAGTACCCGCCAGCAGCGTGCAGAAGCGGTCAACGGTTATGCCGCCGGGGATGATATCGTCGTAATTGTCGAAATAGGCGTAGTTCTCGCCCCATTCATAATCTAACGGCGCGTCGCTGGTATCCGGCATGGGCGGCGTGGCATATGGCACATCGTCCGCATCCGGCCGCGCCTCGATGGTTAGCTTCGTTATCTTCCCCCGTGGCGGTGTCCACATCCAGATTGAAGAAATACTTTTCCCCGTGTGCCGAGATGTTGTAGCGGTGCTTGAATATCCGCCCGTACCAGTAATCATTGGTCGTCTCCTCCGGCAGCTCCAGCACACGGTACGTCTCCTCCGGCAGTGTGACCTCCGGCGCGAGTATCCCCATGTCCTTCATCCGGCCGACCTCCTGCCGCGCCACGCTCCACGCCTGCTCCGGGCTGTTGACGAAGCGGCCCACTGCGTACCCGCAGGCCGTCAGCAGCAGGGCCATTGCCGCGGCCAGCAGCACCGTGCGCAGAGTCCGCCGCGCGCCGCGCCTTTTTCCGCACGGGGATATACCCCATGCTCTCCAGCGCCGCCTGCACCTTTTCCGGCGCGATGCCACCGAATGCGCCCATAAAATCGAAAGCGTTCATATGTATCCCCTCCTCGCTCAGATATGTCCGCAGCCGATCGCGGCTGCGCATAAGCGAGCTTTTGACCCGGCTCTCTCACGCCGCGGCGCTTCGCTATCTCCGCAATGGCGCGCCCAGCCAGTACCGGCACACAAAAAGCTCCTGTCGGCCTCCTTCAGCCCGTCCAGAAAACGGTCTATTGCCGCGGAAAGCGCCCGCGCCTCCACATCGGCCTCCACCGTGCCGGGCGCCGCAAGGCAGTCGGCAAGCTCGTCTATCGCCGTGCTCATCTCTTCCGCCGCCGCGCTTTGCGGCGGTGTTTTCGCGCAGCCTGTCTATGCTGAGCCGCCGCGTCACAGCGGCCAGAAACGCCGCGAAGCGCGGGCCGCTGTGGGGATGCTCTGCCAGACGGCCATATACGCGTCGCTGACGCATTCCTCCCCGTCGCGCGCATCGCCGAGTATGTTCCCGGCAAGCCTGCGGCACATGCGCCCGTATTTCTTGTCCGTCTCGTCTATCGCGTCGCCGCTTCGCTGCCAGAACAGCTCTATTATCTTTTGTGTCGTCCATTAAGCCGCCTCCTTTGTTCCGTGTGCATCTCTTATGTCGTATTTTACACGCCGCGCGTCGCGTTTGAAAGCATGAAAATTTCCGCGCTGCGGAAAAATTTGCGCCGCCTTCGCGCAATTTGAATTATTTTTGTCAAAAATGCTTGCAATATGTCCGGCGTTCTGTTATACTCGTGTTAAGAAAGCGTTAAGTAATTGACGTCTTGCGCTAAAATCATGTAAAGGAGTATGAAGATGGAACCTGCCGGAATATTTATATTAGTTCTTTTTGGCGGTATGCTGCTCTACATCGTCGTTTCCAAGGTCAAGGATGCGAAGAATAAGAAGAACGGCGCGGCTGAGGTCAGCACTGAAGAGAAAACAGAACAGTAAGGGCCAAAGGTCAAGGGACTGCGCAGACGTGTTGAGAGGGGCTGCAGTTCCATTTTTTGCCTCATGATTGATAAGAACACATAAATAATATCCGCCCGGCCATGATATCACGATATCGCGGCCGGGCGGCTTGCTGCATGTTCAGTTTTCTGCTTCGGGCGGGATATCGCCGACGCCGTTGAGGACAATGCGCGGGCGGTAGGGGAACTTCTTTATGTCCGCGTGCGACGTCACGCCCGAGAGCACGAGCACCGTATCAAGGCCGGTCTCAATACCGGCTACCATATCGGTATCCATCCTGTCGCCGATCATAACGGCCTCTTCGGAGTGTACGCCGAGGATACGCAGGCCGGTGCGCATCATCAGGGGGTTCGGTTTGCCGACGAAGTACGCCGTCTGCCCCGTGGCCATCTCTATCGGCGCTATCATCGCGCGGCAGGCGGGGATGATGCCCTCCTCCGACGGGCCTGTGAGGTCGCTGTTCGTGCCGATGAGCTTTGCGCCGCGCATCACGAGGCGCACCGCCTTCAGGATGTTCTCGTAATTATAATTGTTGCCCTCGCCGATGATGACATAGTCGGGGTCGACATCGTTCATGGTGATGCCCTCATCGTGCAGCGCCATGATAAGCCCCGCCCCCGCCTATCACATAGGCCCGAGCTACCGGGGCCTGCTTGCTGATGAACTTTGCCGTGGCAAGCGCGCTGGTGTAGAAATGCTTCTCGTCAACATCAAGCCCCATGCGCCCGAGCTTTTGCTGAAGCTCCTTCGGGTGAGCGCTCGGAGGAGTTGGTGAGGAATAGGAAGTTTTTGTTTTCCCTGTACAGCCAATCGACGAACGCCTTTACGCCGGGCAGCAGCTTGTTGCCATGGTAAATGACGCCGTCCATATCGCAAGATAAAGCCTTTTTTGCTTCTCAGTTCTTCCATATCAGGTTCTCTTTCGCATTAAAATATAATGTGCGGGGTGATCGTATGGGTATGGTTTTGATTATATAGTATAGTTCCGCGGAAAGCAAGACCCGCGCGCCGCCGTGAACGCGAAAAAGCCTCAGCCGGGGAGGGGATACGCTTACCGTCGTGCCCTTGCCCGGCTCGCTTTTCAGGGCGATGCTACCGTTGAGATACTGCACGGCGTGCTTGACTATCGAAAGCCCTAGGCCCGTGCCGCCGGACGCCTTGGAGTGGCTCTTGTCCACGCGGTAGAAGCGCTCAAATATGCGCTGCTGGTGCTCTGGCGCGATGCCTATGCCCGTGTCGGCGACGGTCACGACGGCGCCTGCCCCCTCGCGCGCCACGCTCACGTCCACACGCCCGCCCTCGCGGTTATACTTTATGGCATTGTCGCAGAGGTTGAAGATTATCTCATATGTCAGCCGCTGCACGCCGGTATGCGCGTGCTTTCGCCGTCAGCGTCGGGTGACGTCCTTTGCCGCGGCGGCGGACTGCAAACTCTTCACTGCCTCCGCTGCCTGCGTGTAGACGTCCACCTCCTCCGTCGGAAGCGCGTCGCCCTCGTCAAGCTGCGAAAGGCGGATGATATCGTCTATCAGAGTGACAAGGCGCGCGGCCTCCGCGTGGATAAAGTGCCCGGCGAAGCGCGGCAGATCCGCCGGCTTCACCATCCCGTTTTCGATAAGCTCCGCGCTGCCGATGATGCCCTGCAGCGGAGTCTTGAGCTCATGCGAAACGTTCGCCGTGAACTCGCGGCGCATACGCTCGGCCTGCTCCTGCTCCGTCACGTCGAAGGCGAGGATGACGGTGCCGCCTGCCTCTATGCGGCTTATGTCGAACTGATACTCCCGCCCGGCGCGCTCCATGCGCATTTCGCTGTGCCCGCCGACTGCGCGCCGCTCTATTGCAGTGCTCATTTCATGGCTGCGCTCAACGGTCAGAAAGTCCGCGCCCGCGCACGGGGTCTGCGCGCCGAATATGGCCGCGGCCGCCGGGTTCATGCTGAGGATGCAGCCCTTCGCGTCGAGAAGCACCAGCCCCTCGCGCATGCTGCCCGTGACCTGGGCGAATTCCTCCGTCCTGCGGCTGAGCGTCTGCATCTGCGCGTCTATCTCGCGCCGCTGGCTGCTGATGCGTTTCAGAAGCGGCGTCAGCTCGTCATATACGTCGTTTTCAAGCGGGTGGTCGAGATCCAGCGTGTTCAGCGGCTCCACTATGCGCCGCGACAGGCGCTTTGCAACAAAGCCCGAAAGCACCAGCGCGCACAGCAGCACTGCAAGCACCGGCTGCACCATGCCCAGCGCCAGCACGCCAACTGTCTGCCGGCTGACGGAGATGCGCAGCACCGTTCCGTCGGAAAGGCGTCTGGCAAGATATATCGTCTTTTGCAGCAGCGTCGTGGAATAGCGCGTGCTCTCGCCCGTGCCGGTTTCCAGCGCCTCGGCGACCTCTTCTCTCTGCGCGTGGTTTTCAAGGCTGTCCGCGTCGCGGCGGCTGTCGTATTTCACGCCGCCGTCCGCGCCTATCCATGTCAGGCGGAAGTCGCCCGCGGGCAGCTTTTCAAGATAGGCCGCGCCCATATCCTCTACCGCGGCGGAGGCCAGCGCAAGCTGGCTTGAAAGCTCCTGCTTTTCCACCGCGCCGAAGTATTCATACAGCGCGCCCATTATCACCGCGGCGCTTGCGAACAGCGCGACCGCCGCTGCCAGCACTATCGAGCGGAATATTTTCCCCGTCATGTTCCGGCCTCCAGTCTGTAGCCCACACTGCGCACCGTCTCTATCATGCCGCCGCAGCGGCCCAGCTTCTGGCGCAGCGTGCGTATGTGCATATCGACCGTGCGCGTTTCTCCGCAGTAGTCCATGCCCCATATGTCGTCGAAAAAAAGCTGGTCGCGCGTGAAGGCGACGCCGGGGTGGGCAAGGAAGAGCCGCAGCAGCTCGAACTCCTTATATGTCAGCGCCACGCGCTGTCCGTCCGCCGTGACTGTGCGCTCGTCAAGGTTCAGCGTCACGCCACCGGCCGACAGCGTCCGTCCGCGCTCCCGGCCTGCACCGGCGCAGCACGGCCTTCACGCAGGATACAAGCTCCATCACGCCGAAGGGCTTGGCCAGATAATAGTCCGCCCCGAGATCCAGCCCCTGTATCTTGTCGTACTCCGCCCCGCGCGCCGTCGCCATCACCACGGCGATGCTTCTGTATTCCGGCGCGGGCCTTCATCCGCCGCAGCAGCTCCATCCCGTCAATGCCGGGCAGCATCACGTCCAGCACCACAAGCTCCGGCTGCTCCTCCTGAGCGCGCCTCCCCAGAAGGCCGCGCCGTCGTCGAAGCCGCGCGATTCAAAGCCGGTGGATTCCAGCGCGTATACCTCGATGTCGCGTATGCTGGCGTCGTCCTCAACGCACCAGATCATTTGTGATCCTCCTTATGCACGCCGGTTATGGAGAATATGACCCACTCGGCGATGTTCGTGGCATGGTCGCCGATGCGCTCAAAGTACTTGGCGATCATCAGGATGTCCAGCGCGTATTCGCCGTCGCCGGGATTGCGCGCGATGCTTCCGATGAGCTTTTTCTTGACGCTGTCAAAGTAATCGTCCACAATGTCGTCATCCGCGATGACCTTCTCCGCAAGGGCGATGTCGTGCTTGACATATGCGTCCACGCTCTCCGTCACCATCTGTATGACGGCCTTCGCCATTTCGCGCATCAGCGTGTCGTTCTCGCTGGTGTGCCCGTCGATAAAGCTTATTATCTCCGCGATGTCCCGCCTGGTCGCCTATGCGCTCCATGTCGGTTATCATTTTCAGCGCCGCGGATATCTGCCGCAGGTCGCGCGCCACGGGCTGCTGCTGCAAGAGGAGCTTCAGGCACATGGACTCTATCGTGCGCTCGCTTCTGGTCTATCTCCGCGTCCAGCGGGGCGACCTTTGGCCGCGAGTCTTGTCCAGCTCCGTCAGCGCCTTTGAGGACAGCTTTATCACTTCCTCGCACAGCGCGCCCATTTCTATCCAGCTCTCTGTTCAAAAGCGCAAGCTGCTCGTCAAAACTGCTTCTCATCTCTAACCGAACCTCCCCGTGATGTAGTCCTCTGTCCTCTTATCCTCCGGCTGGGGAGAATATCCTCTCCGTCTCACCGTGCTCCACCAGCTCGCCCAGCAGGAAGAACGCCGTGTAGTCGGATATGCCGCACGGCCTGCTGCATGTTGATGCGTCACGATCACTATGGTGTAGCGCTCCTTCAATGTAGAGGCAAGCTCCCTCTATCTTTGAGGTGGATATCGGATCCAGCGCGCTCGTCGGCTCGTCCATCAGCAGCACCTCCGGCTCGACGGCCAGCGCGCGCGCGATGCACAGTCGCTGCTGCTGTCCGCCGGAAAGGCCGAGCGCGTTCTTTTTCAGCCTGTCCCTTCACCTCGTCCCATATCGCCGCGCCGCAGGCGCGCTCCACTATCTCGCCAGCATGGCCTTGCCGCTTTATGCCGTGGTGCGCGGGCCGTAGGCGATGTTGTCATATATGCTCATGGGGAAGGGGTTCGGCTTCTGGAACACCATGCCTATCTCGCGCCGCAGCGCGCTCACGTCCGTGCCGGGGGCGAATATGTCGCTGTCCTTATAGCGCACCTCGCCCGTTATCTTCACGTCGGGAATGAGGTCGTTCATGCGGTTGAGGGTTTTCAGAAAGGTGGACTTGCCGCAGCCGGAGGGGCCTATCAGCGCCGTGATGCTCCTCTCCGGGATGCTTCAACCAACATGTCGTCAGCGCCTGATGGCTTCTGTACCACAGGCTCAGGTCCTTCACGCTATTATGCTGCTCATTTTTGAAGAGCCTCCGTCTCAAAATTTCCTCAAAGGCCAGCCGTACCAGTGGCTGGGCTGCCGCCGGGCGGTCTCCCTGCACGCACCGTCGCAGAACTCGCCGCGTTGTGAAAAACGCCCGCCATGCCCATGCCGAGGAAAGCGCCCCGCCGCACAAGGCCGAGGTGAACACATCCCCGTGCCGTGCAGCTCAATGTCCAGATACGGCCTGAAAAACTCCGCCCTCTCGCCGTCGCCGGGCGGAATAGCCCACGCCGCCGCCGCGCCCGCACGCCCGTGACAATCGCGTTTTTCGCGTCCAGCCGTGCAAGCAGCGCCTCCGCGGGGCTGTCCATATTTAACCCCGTCAGCAGCGCGGCCTCCGTGCGGTTGGGGGTGATCACATCCGCAAAGGCGGCACAGCGCACGCATGTGCGCCACAAAATCATCCGAAAAGCAGCCGTACAGCGCCCCGTCGTCGCCCAGCACGGGGTCAACGATGATAAGGCAGCCGTCTCCGCCGAAGTCGCGGATAAACTGCGCGGATATCTCCCATCTGCTCTATCGAGCTGAAAAACCGGTGTATATGCAGTCGAATTTTTACATTCAGGCGCTTCCAGTGCGCGATGAATTCCCGCATTTCCTGCGTCATGTCGCGCATCACATATTCGCCGAAGCCGCCCGTGTGCGTGGAAAGCACCGCCGTCGGCAGGGCGACGGCCTCCGCGCCGAAGGCCGAGATTATAGGCAGCGCCACGCTCAGCGAGCACTTGCCTATACAGGACAGGTCGTTTATCAGCGCCGCGCGCTTCATTCCCGTCCCGTTTATGTCGTCATAAGCTGTTCTTCCTCTTGAAGTATTTCTCAACAAACAGCGTGGCAAGATTTATCAGCAGCGCAAGCAGCATCAGTATCGCCGCGATGGCAAAGGCGACGTCGAATTCGCCCTGCTCCTTGGCGTATACGTACAGCGCCACCGTCAGCGTCGCCCCAGCGCTTGACAGCCCCTCAAACAGGCCGTTGAGCGCGTGCGCGAAGCCCGCTGTGAAAAGCAGCGCCGCCGATTCGCCCAGAATGCGGCCCACCGCGAGTATGCAGCCCGTCACGACGCCGTCTATGCAGCCGGGGAGGACGACAGTGCGTATAACGCGCCATTTCCCGGCACCCAGCCCGAACGCGCCCTCTCTGTAGCTCTGCGGCACGGTTTTCAGGCTCTCCTGCGTCGTGCGCATGATTGTTGGCAGATTCATTATAACAAGCGTCAATGCGCCTGCCAAGAGGGAAGTTTGCATTCCGAGGAACTGGCAGAAAAACAGCATACCCACAAGGCCGTATATTATAGAAGGAATGCCGGACAGCGTCTCTGCGGCGTATTCTATCGCGGCCACGAGACGGCGGCTGCGGGCGTACTCCGTCAGGTATATCGCCGCGCCCACGCCAAGAGGAAGAACTATCACCAGCGAGGCCAGCACGATGTACAGCGTGTTCAGTATGTCCGGCAGGATGCCTATGCTTCCGGAGAGGTAGCTGGGCTTTGTGGACAGCAGCGTCCATGTCACGTGCGGCAGACCCTTTATCAGCACATAGGCTATCAGAAATATCACCAGCGCCGCGCTCACGCCGCGACGCCCATCAGCACGCGCATGAGGATAATGTACGCCTTCCGCCTTGAAGAAATGGATTTATCCATGCGTCAGCCCTCCTTGCTGCGCTTGAGAAAGAAATTCAGCAGCGCGTTTATCAGCATTATAAAAAGGAACAGCACCAGCGCTATCGAGAACAGCGCCTGACGCTGAAGGCCGCTGGAGTAGCTCATCTCGCTTGCGACGGCCGTCGTGAGAAAGCGCACGCTCTGAAACAGCTCCGGCATGTTCGGCACGTTGCCGGACACCATCATCACAGCCATGGCCTCGCCTATCGCGCGCCCCACGCCCAGCACGACGGCCGCGGCAATGCCGCTTTTTGCCGCCGGAACGGACACGCGGAAATACGTCTCCACCGGCGTCGCCCCAAGGGCGAGAGAGGCGTCCTCATACTCCCGCGGCACGGCCTCCAGCGCCGTCATCGATACCTTCACTATGCTCGGCAGTATCATCACCGCCAGCACGATCATCGCCGCCAGCAGGCTTGCCCCTGTCGGGCACGGAGAACACCTTACGTATGCCCGGCACTAGTATCAGCATACCCACAAGGCCATATACAACGGACGGGATGCCCGCCAGCAGGCTTATTGCCGCGCTCAGCACGGTCTTTATCCGCCGCGGGGGCGAGCTTTGCAAGGTACACCGCCGTCATGAAGCCGACTGGCACGCCGAGCAGTATCGCTCCCGCCGTGCCGTAAACGCTTGTGAGGATGAACGGCAGAATGCCGTACTGCGGCTTTGTGCCGCCGTGGACGCCCACACGCGGCCGAACAGAAAGCGCCCCCAGCCCTATCTCCCTTGTCGCGGGAATGCCGGAGATAACGAGGTATACCGTTATCAGCAGCACGCAGCCCACCGTCACAAGGCCGAGTACGAGGAATATGCCGTGTATTATGCTTTCAAAAAGCCGGGCTTTGTTTTTCATCAGCTTCACCTTTTCCGCACGCAAGGGTAAGGCGATGCTGCACCGCCTTACCCTGCGTTATATTTTGTCCGGTCATCCGTTCACCGCGACCGCACCGGCTGCCGCGCGATTATCGGGGCGGCCTCCGCGGAGGTGGCGTAGTCGAAGAAGGCCTGCGCGGCGGGGAGAGCTCCGTGCCGTCCTTCGTCACAAGCACGAAGGGGCGCTGCACGACGTAGCTGCCGTTCTTCACGCTGTCCTCGGTCGCCTGCATCGCCGCCCACGGTCAGCGCCTTCACGCTTTGTCCTAAGCGCTGCCAGAGAGGGGCGTAGCCGATGGCGTATCGGGGTTGGTCGCCACGGTGGTGATCACGTCGCCTGTGCTCGTCAGCTCCTGACGGTACTGGCACGCATCCTTCGTCCCGGTGATGGACTCGAAGCCGTCTCTCGTGCCGCTTCCGGCCTCGCGGCCGATGAGCACTATCTCCGCGTCATTGCCGCCGACGTCCTTCCAGTTGGTGATATCGCCGGTGTATATCTTGGCGATGGTGTCAAGGTCGAGGTCGTTCACGGGGTTTGCAGGGGTTGACGATGATCGCAATGCCGTCGAGAGCCAGCACGGTCTCATTCAGGCCGCCGGCCTTTTCCTCATCCTTCAGCGCGCGGCTGGAAAGGCCGATGTCGCAGCGGCCTTCGCTCACCGCCGTGATGCCGGAGCCGGAGCCGGTGGGGTTGTAGGTGAAGGTCACGTCCTTGTTCGCTTCCATGAAGAATTCGCCCAGCGCGCCGATGACCTTCTCCATCGAGGTCGAGCCGTCCGTGGCCACGGTGCCGCTCAGCGCCGCATCCGCTGCGGGAACTTCTGCCGCCGGTGTTGCCGCCGTGTCCGCCGCCGGGGCGGAGGCCGCGCCGCAGCCTGCGAACAGCGCCAGCGCCATTACTGCGGAAAGTATCACGCATATTGTCTTTTTCATACTATTCTCCTTTTTCATATCCATTGCGTTTCATGTTTACAAGTTTACAAGTCAAGTCAACCGAGGGTGTTTTCCCTGACTACGCTTATGATGATACGCACGCATTGTAAAATGAAAAAGAAAGCCAATGTAAAATGCACGTAAAAAAACTTGGTCATTTTGCCGGGGAACGGGGGCCTCACCGGTGCATGGCTCAAAAAGTTCCGGAATCCGCGCAAATCCCCGCATTCTTTAACAGGTAAAATCGCTATTTCATTGCGGTAAAAATCACGAGGTTCGGCAAAATGCAAATTTACACAATAATGCCGGAATATCGAAATAAAATTGTGCAAAATTTACCCCATATTGCTATTGACAAATAAAATCCGCGGTGCTATTATCTCAGCATACTTGGAAAGGAGATACGAAGTAAAGCTATGAAGCTCATCCGCCGTATTGCAAATTGGTTTTATTATTACTATTACTTTTTACTTTACCGAAGTAATAGCGATTTGTGATGCACACAAACGGATTTTTGCTTAAGCGGTGCTTTGGATCTCATTCGGGCATACAAACTGTGCTGAAAGCTCGCCGTGTGGACCACAAGTCCATACGGCTTTTTGTTTTGCGCTCGTATGGGCCTGATGTGTTCCAGCCTGCCGCTTCCGCCGGTTTGAAAAAGTTCTTTCGGAAATTTAATGGAGGAAACAGAAATGAAAAACAAACGCTCTCTTGCCACCGTTGTCACCACAATAGTTCTTGTGATCGCAATGTGTCTCTCCCTCGCCGCCTGCGGCTCTTCCGCCGCGCCCGCGGCGACTGCCGCCCCGGCTGAGGCCGCGGGCAGCTCCGCTGCTGCAACCGATACTTCCGCAACTGACGCATCCGACAAGGTATTCAACATCGGCGTGTGCCAGCTCGTGCAGCATGAGGCGCTCGACGCCGCCACGAAGGGCTTCATCGACACGCTGACGGAAAAGCTCGGCGCGGACAAAGGTGAATTTTGACGTTCAGGTCGCCGCCGGTGACAGCGCCACGTGCAGCACCATCGTCAACTCCTTCGTCTCTAAGAAGTATGACCTCATCCTTGCCAACGCAACTGCCGCGCTCCAGGCGGCGTACAACGCCACCTCTGATATCCCCGTCCTCGGCACCTCCATCACCGCCTACGGCGTGGCGCTGGACATTGACGATTTCTCCGGTACCGTCGGCGGCAACGTCTCCGGCACGTCCGACCTCGCCCCGCTTACCGAGCAGGCGGATATGATCCTTGATCTCTTCCCCGATGCAAAGACCGTCGGCCTGCTCTACTGCTCTGCCGAACCCAACTCCGAGTACCAGGTCAAGGTTGTTGAGGAATACCTCACCGAAAAGGGCATCGACTGCACCCGCTTCTCCTTTGCCGACTCCAATGACGTTGCGTCCGTGACCACCAAGGCCGCCGCCGACAGCGACGTTCTGTACATTCCTACCGATAACACCGCCGCCTCCTGCACCGAGACCATCGGTAACATCGTCCTTGCCGCAAAGACGCCTGTCGTCGCCGGTGAGGCCGGCCTCTGCCGCGGCTGCGGCGTTGCAACGCTCTCCATCAGCTACTACGACCTCGGCTGCAAGACCGGCGAGATGGCCGCGCAGATCCTTCTCGGCGAGGCGGACGTTTCCGAAATGCCCATCGCCTATGCCGACGCCTCCAAGCAGTACAACCCCGCCGTGTGTGAGGAGCTTGGCGTGACCGTTCCGGAAGGCTACGAGGCGCTCAGCTGATGCCCCTCTCCGAAAAGAGAAATAAAAAAGGTCAGGTGTGAATAAATGCTTATTGATTTGCTCGGCGCGCTGCCCGGCGCTGTTGCCCAGGGACTGATATGGGGCGTTATGGCCGTCGGCGTATACATTACATATAAGATACTGGACATTGCGGATCTCACCGTGGATGGCAGCATCTGCACCGGCGCAGCCGTGTGCACCATGATGATGCTCGCGGGGCAGAACCCGTGGGCCGCAATGCTGTGCGCGGTGCTGGCCGGGGTCGCCGCCGGTGCAGTCACAGGCTTGCTTCACATCAAATTGGGTATTCCCCATCATTCTCGCGGGAATACTCACGCAGATGATCCTCTGGTCCGCCAACCTCAAGATCCTCGGCAAGGCGAATCAGGCGTTGTCTGCGCGCTCCAATCCCGTCATCCTCTCACAGATGAACATCCCCTCCGCGCTCATTGTGCTTGCGATAGTCGCCGCCGTGCTCATCGCGCTGCTGTACCTGTTCTTCGGCACGGAGCTGGGCTGCGGCATCCGGGCCACCGGCTGCAACCCCGTCATGAGCCGCGCGCAGGGCATCAATACAGACACCGCAAAGCTCATCGGCCTTGCCATTTCCAACGGCATCGTGGCCCTGTCCGGGGCGCTGCTGTGCCAGTATCAGGGCTACGCCGATATCAATATGGGCCGGGGCGCGGTCGTGATAGGGCTTGCCGCTGTCGTCATCGGCGAGGCCATAGTCAGCCGCCTTTCCCAGAACTTTGCCGTGCGCCTCGCGGGCGTTGTCGTCGGCGCGGTCGTGTATTACCTCGTGTACCAGACCATTATTTTCGTCGGCTTCGACACAGATATGCTCAAGATGTTCTCCGCGATAGTCGTCGCGGCCTTCCTCGGCATACCGTACCTCAAGAAAAAGCACAGCGTCTCCAGAGGAGGTAAGAATCATGCTTGAAATGCGCCATGTAACAAAGGTTTTCAACCGCGGCTCCGTGGATGAAAAGGTCGCGCTGAACGACCTGTCGCTCACGCTGAACGATGGGGATTTCGTCACCGTCATCGGCGGCAACGGCGCGGGCAAAAGCACCATGCAGAACGCCATCTGCGGCACGTGGCAGCCCGATTCCGGACAGATCATCCTTGACGGTATCGACGTCACCGCCCTGCCGGAGCATAAGCGCGCAAAGTATCTCGGCCGTGTGTATCAGGATCCCATGACCGGCACCGCCGCCGGGATGCAGATAGAGGAAAACCTCGCCCTGGCGGCGCGCCGCGGCAAGCGCCGCACGCTGCGCCCCATGATAACCAAGACCGAGCGCGAGGATTATAAGAACCTGCTGGCGGAGCTTGGGCTGGGGCTTGAATCCCGCCTTTCCGCCAAGGTCGGCACGCTCTCCGGCGGCCAGCGTCAGGCGCTCACGCTGCTTATGGCGACGCTGCAAAGCCCGAAGCTCCTCGCTTCTGGACGAGCATACCGCCGCCCTCGACCCCAAGACCGCCGCGCGCGTCATGGAGCTGACTGAGAAGATCGTCACCGAGACGAAGCTCACCACGCTTATGATAACCCACAATATGCGTGACGCCATTCATTACGGCAACCGCCTCATCATGCTGCATGAGGGCGCGTCATCCTCGACATCTCCGGCGAGGAGAAGGAAAAGCCCGTGGCGGAGCTGCTTTTGAAATGTTCTCCAAGGCCAGCGGCAACGATTGCCGACGACCGCGCGATCCTCGCCTGACGGGGAATAAAACGAAAATATGCATTGCCAAAGCCGCGGGCATCTGCCCGCGGCTTTGAATATAAGAAATCTGGTATTATATTTTTGCCCCGAATTGATACTTGAATATATCCAGCCGCGGCGCTACACTACAGAAAACAAACGGAGGTGCAGCATGAAACACGAAAAACTCATCAAGCTTGTCCTCGCGGCGCTCTTCGCCGCGCTTACCTGCGTCGCAACGATGCTCATACACATTCCCATGCCCGCCACGAACGGCTATATAAACCTTGGCGGCGGTATGGTGCTGCTCGGCGCGTTCCTGCTCGGCCCGGTCTACGGCATGGCCGCAGGCGGCCTCGGCTCCATGATGGCCGACGTGCTTCTCGGCTACGCGGCGTATGCGCCCGGCACGCTCGTCATAAAGGGGCTCACGGCGCTGTGCGCGGCGCTGGTGCTGCGCGCGATGCACGGCAAGATGACCGGCCTTGCCGCGGGCGCGGTCCTCGGCGAGATAGTCATGGTGCTTGGCTGCACTTCGCGTATGAGGGGCTTGCCCTCGGCTACGCGCGCCGCCGCGGCCAGCATCCCCGGCAACGCCATTCAGGGCGCGGCGGGTGTTGTTGTTGGCATCCTTGCCTATAAGGCGCTTAGCGCTGTGCCCGCAGTACGCAGAATGGTCTGAGGAGGGTGAGCATAATGTACGAGAAGCAGCAATGATTGTCAAAAAAACAGCTGGTTTGCAAGATATAATCCGCTTTGCGGCATCCACGCGAAAAAATCCATCTCCGCGGGTGGGGTGACCCGGATGATGATGACCTTCCGGGGAGCCGGCCCGCATATGGCGAATCCATCCGGATCCGGGGCGACGGCCCGGATTCATTATATTCACGGATAAACGTCACCAGATCCGCCGCATGACATCCATCGCGGTTGTAATCCTTCGCTCCCCCGGGGGAGGATCTCCCGAAGCCTCAGCCCGAGGCGTATTGATCCAGAATGTTCCAGCCTCGCTTAACCTACGCGAAATGGTTGGGGCACCGTAGGGAGCACGGGATTCATGCTGGATGCGCAACACCACTTCGGGGTAAGTCGCGGGTGGAGCCCCCGCACCATACGTCACGCTGACGAAACCAGCGGGCACGACTGGCTCCAGTTCACGATGGTCTGGTACAAGGCCGATGCTGCCTGCTCGTTTTGGGCGGGAAAAATTCAAAGGGACAGGCTGGGACCGGCGCCCGATTGCAATCTTTTCTCGAAGGTGCACTTCTTTTACTTGGCTTAAAATACGGATCCGCATCACGGCTCCATGGGAATCATCACCGGTTTGGGAGCTTCCACGGGGACGGGGGTGGAGGGAGAAGCCATACCGGACTTGTCTTCTTCCGTCATGTTTTCCTGCCAGCTCGCAGGCGGAACAATGACTTCATCCCCCCCCGGCTTGATGGGTTCCTTGTCATTATTATCAAAAAGCGTATTACGCTTCACGTAAGACTGGAACACCTTCCCGTCCGGGTCAACTCCGTCGATAATCAGGGATACAAAAATGCTCCCGCGTCTGCGGATTCCCAGTTCCTGCCCCACTTTCAAGTCAGGCTGGCCGATGGACTGGAACAGGACCAGGTTGGCGTCACGGTAGTATTCGTCACACGGCCCACCTGCTCCGCATCCTTGATTTCATTAAGCCATTGCAGCCGGGGATCTCCCTTTTCCATATTCTGGCGTTCCAACAGATCGCGTTCTTCCTCCGCTAGGGCATGGCGCTTCTTCAGTTCTTCATTCTCCTTCTTCATCCGTTCCAGCTCCGCCGAAACATGAGCCAGTTCCTCGCTCACTACAGGATCCGCCACCACCACCGGCTGAACGGCGGAAGCAGGAGCCTGCGTGGGCATCGGAAGATACGGGGAGGGATTGACAGGTGCCGGAGTGGAGGCCATCTGCTGCTGTTGCTGAATCACATCCATTCTTGAAGAAATATTCACATAAATCATTCCCAGAACAGCCAGCACCACCACCAGAAACGCCAGGATAAGAATGCGGAAATTACTCATGTCGTCAAACGGTAGAGAAATTATCAAACGTAATTAATAGGAATAATTGAGATAGAACTGGAATTGTCCTCCGCGGTCAATGGCGTTGTTCTTCTGAATCGGAATGGCATAGTCCACTGCCAGCGGACCGATGGGCAGTTCAGGCGCAGGCCGATCCCGTAGTCGGAAACTATTTTTGGACGTGCTGAAGTCAAAAAGAATCTCCGTTGACAAAACCGATGTCATAAAACACCGCGACGCGCACTTCTTCAATCACAGGAATGGAATATTCAAACTGGCAGAAGAAGGGAGGAACGGCCGCCCATCGTCTCATCACCGCTCAGGGGCGGGATTGTGCGGCGCCACGCGTCGGAAACGGAAAACCGCGCATGTTGTATGGCCCACCGGAGGTAGAGGTGCTCAAATGGGCATCGGTTGCCATGCGTCCACGGTAGCCGCACCGGCATTGATGCTGAAATGGTGTCTCCGCGCAAATTAAAGTAATGGAGCCATTCACGCCGAAATTGTATGTATGCGCCGCCCGGGCGGGTACCCTTCCAGCACTTCATCCTCGAGGGGAAAATCTGCTCGCGGGTATCAATGGTGGCCGAGGAAAAGTTCCATGGCTGCTGGTCTCCGTCACTGTTGCCAGAAAGATGAGGGGGCGTTCCCGCTTTCGGCGACAATCAGCAGTACTGTTCAGAGCGGTATTCCAGTTTCATAATCAGTTCCGTCGGCTTGCAGGAAATGGCGTTCTGCGGAAAAATAATGTGGGAATTGCTGGCAGAAGATTTCCGTCCGAGGCGGCGGTGCAGGAACAAGGATCCACCCAGGGGAAGCCACTGGCATGCGTTTCAAAACCGCGACACGGGCGTTAATCGCGGCGCTTTGTGGCCGCCGCCGCGAAGAGGACCAGGTCGCACGTAAAGTTGGACTGGGTGATGCTACGGTGGGTAAGTAGCACAATAGAGGAAAATGCTGCACGCCAACGATGTCCACCGGGAGTTACGTTTTCCGCCCACCTCGATGACCGATATCACCGATGGCCGGGCGCGTGGATACACAGGCCGTCACCGCAGGTTCACGGAGGCGCTTCTGGAAGGGTACATCCAAAAATGCGGATGACGTAATCGTGCGGTTATTCCCGGTCCAGGCACAGATAATGCCACTACGCGGTAAAGTTGCCTTCCTCACATGAAAATTTTGACTTATTTGGTTATTCGTAACCTGTCTTGGGATCAACGCCCGCTTCCTGAATAATCGGACGCACAGGCGTCCACGTACCAAAGAACCGGCGAGATCATCGTGGAAATCGTCAGAGCCGCTACGGGCCGGGAGCCAGGTATCCCCCCCGCGTTGGCCAGGCCGAGAATCAGTTCCTGGTGTCTGGCAACACCGGTTGACAGCGGCGCCCTCGGCGGGAGCCAATTTCATCAATCACGGCTTCTGCTCATTGCCGCCACGGCGTCAAGAAATATTCCACCTTGTCCAGCTTTGACCAGCAGGCCTTTGGCCACGATGGCAAGTCACCGATTCCTTTAGATCGTCTCCACTTGTTCACGTCAGCCGTCCGGATTTGGTAATCAGGTCAACCAGCGCTTCTCGCTTTGGTTTTCGCATCGCAATCATCGCCTTGGCCGATGTGTTCACACTTTCGAGAGTAATCTTGATAATGGCTGCTGCGCCGTTAATCGACCATCGGGCCGTTCCGTTTTCTACACCAGTAAAAATAGGCTACATCGGATACCGGGGAGAAAGCACCCTGGTAATAAGTGCTTTTTTAACTTGGCAATAAGCGCTGCTCAAGGCCTTGTCACGCTGAGGCTTTCCCCCCATTCGGAAGGTCCATTTGCGCGAACCCCAGATTCCACGGGCGCCATTTCAAACGCCACCGCCACGCCGTCGCCGGAGAAACCGGCTGTTGCCTGAACGCTTTCAACTAACCGTTTGATCGCGATAACTGGTGCGGCACAATATGCTGAAGGCCAGAACGATTAACTGGACACACGTCTTGCCCAGCACCGCGACAACAACTACGGGCGCCCGCCACGCCCCTGGTGCGCCGGGGCGCCACGCTTCCCCCGGCCCGGTTCTACACAGCCATGTTCCGAGTCATCACCGGAACCATGGCGCAGGGGAAGTTTTTCATCCTGGGCTTCAGCCAAAGGAAAACACAAAAAAGCAGGACAAATCGCGAGGGCGGGATATAAAGGGACTTTTTGCATGGTCAGACATTGGTGTTCTGTTAACGTGCTTAGGAGAACGACAATATTACATTAATTCTGTCTGGCTTTTTCCGGGCCTAAATTAAAGAGTTATCACTCGTGTTTTTGATACTGCGCCGCCATCCCGGAGCTGAAACCGGAACCACTCATTTAACACTGACCGTGACTATTGTGGAAATCTAGTTGCACGCTGGCTTCCATCACAAAACCCGGCTGCGCCGCTATGCTACCGCTTCGCGCGCCGACTGGCTTCGCTTGAACACCGGTCCATGTTGGCAAAAAATTGAAGGCTTGCCGGACGCACCCGCCGCGAGCGCAACCACCGCGCGGAAGAAACTTTGAAGTGGCTCAGCTTCCGGAAAGCCGGAACAATCTCTGGTGACCAGAACCTTCGCACTTCTAACGCGATGACCGTAGTTCCCCAGGTTGAATACCGGGCCACAAAGGCATCTGAAAGTCGAAGTAACGGAAGCAACTCCCCTGGCTGGGGCTGTCACGGAACTACGCACCCTGTGTTACGCCGCTTAAGACGACGTGGCACGATTACATCGACTTCAAAACCGTTGGACGGCGTGGCGGCAAAAGCCGCCCGCGTGACTTCCGCGGAAGGCGTGACCGGTGGTCAAGCCGATCTGCCGACTACTCACCCTGGAAGGCTACTGGATAACGTTCGTGCCTTCCAGATTACGGGCAAGCACGGAAGAATTGAAAACCCGCCCTGAAGGCACCGGCCCCGGCACTAAAGCCATTTCGGTCGGGGCCGAGGAGGCCGATCAGATCTGAAGCTGGGCGGACATGACTTCTAACTGAAGTGTGCATCACAGCAAGGCCGACTGGGTGCCTGTGCAGAGTAACAGGAATTGGGAAAAATCTGGAAATGGAGAAACTTACAACAGGCGGCCGCCGGGCCCATAAGCGAAAGACTGCCAAATCACATTTGCGAACTCCAGCCTGAGGCCGCGATCGCATCTGGGGCCAGACCTGCTTTGACGCCAGCCGAGGAGTTCCTGGACTTTAAGAAGCATGTTTCAAGACCAGTATTTCGTCGCGCAGGCTCTAGCCCATTGAACAGGAACCGTTATTTGAAATGCGACGATGTGGATGGCTGACGAAAAAACATCCAACAGGAGGGATAAAATCACAGCAGATTACTCGCGATTTCGTGACCAGGTACATTCCTCTCTTGGCGACATGTCATATTGCCTGAGCATGGCATTCCGCCGGGTTCACAAATCAGCTGCGGCAGACTCGGCAAACGCTTTCACTGCCAGAGGCTCCCAGCCGGTTCCGGTGCTGAGGGGCACTGGGGCACCATCGGCTGTGTTCAGCAAAAAAACCTCTGGCCGAAGCCTTTCCATGGAAAGCAAATTGAAAGCGATGCTTTCGACCGCGACAACTACATGACTGCCGAGGAAGCCGTGGCCTACGGCTCTGGTGATGCCTGGCGCAATCACTCGATGACCAGAAGACAAGAAAAAAACCAAGGCCCGAATCTCCATTTTACCTGAAAACTGTTCAGCCCACCCTCATCTTCCTGCCTGTTCCTGCTGCGGCAAGCCTGGAACAAGGTGGACAAACTCATCCAGATTGCGGAAGACTTTTTACATCTGCAACAATTGCGTTGAAATTTGCGTCAACATGATTGTGAAGCGACACAGGCCTTCCGATGGCGACCCGCTTCATCCGCGGCATCCTGAACATGGAACCCTCCGCCTACGCCATGTGCCAGGCGGAGGCCCGCAAAGCGGCAGCCGCGGACATGCTCAGGGAAACGGCGGCCGGACCGGCCTCCTATGAAGGCCCGCTGCCCACACCGGAAGAAATGTGCGCTACGCTCAACCAGTATGTCATCGGTCAGGACTACGCCAAAAAAGTGCTTTCCGTAGCCGTGTACAACCACTACATGCGCCTGCGCCAAAGTGCTGTCATGCTGGACGACAAGTCCCTGGACGATGTGGAAATTGAAAAATCCAACATTCTGCTGGCCGGCCCCACCGGCTCAGGAAAAACCCTGCTGGCGAAAACGCTGGCGAAAATGCTCAACGTCCCATTCTGCATTGTGGACGCCACCACGCTGACGGAAGCCGGTTACGTAGGGGAAGATGTGGAAAACATCATCCTGCGCCTGCTCCAGGCTGCCAACTTTGACGTAGCGAAAGCGGAACAAGGCATCATCTACGTAGATGAAATCGACAAAATCGGACGCAAAACACAGAATGTCTCCGTCACGAGGGACGTCTCCGGGGAAGGCGTGCAGCAGGCTCTGCTGAAAATCATTGAAGGCACCATCTGCAATGTTCCTCCCACCGGAGGCCGCAAGCACCCGCAACAGGAATACATCCGCGTCAATACGGAAAAAATCCTCTTCATTGTGGGCGGCGCTTTCGTCGGGCTGGAAGACATCATCCGCAAACGCCTCGGCGCCACCCAGATGGGATTCGGAGCCATCACGGAACAACGTGACCGCAAGGAATACTCGGAAGAGGAAATACTGGCACAGGCCATGCCGGAAGACCTCTTCTCCTTCGGCATGATTCCGGAATTCGTGGGACGCCTGCCCATCTTCTGTCCGCTCTCCAAGCTGGATGAAAGCCAGCTCGTCCGCCTTCTTACGGAACCCAAAAATGCCCCTGGTCAAGCAATATTCCAAACTGCTCGCCATGTACGGCGCCAAACTGGACGTGCTGCCGGACGCCCTGAAAGCCATGGCCGCCGAAGCCATGAAACGCGGCACGGGAGCCCGCGCTCTGCGTTCCATCTTTGAAACCCTCATGCTGGACGTCATGTACACAGTGCCCAGCATGAAAAATGCGGACACCGTTACCATTACCAGGGAAACGGTTACCGGCAACAAGCCGGCCCAAATCCACCAGGCATCCTAACCTCCCCTCCCTGTTCTTCCTCCATGCCGGAATCCCTTACCGTTCTGGGAATAGAATCCTCCTGTGATGAAACGGCAGTCGCCATCCTGCGTTCTGCCGGAGAGGAAAAAGCTCCGGAAATACTCTCCTCCGTCATCTCCTCCCAAATTGCCATTCACCGCCAGCACGGCGGCGTAGTGCCGGAACTGGCTTCCCGCAACCATTCAGCGGATCTTCCCGGAATCATCCGGACCGCGTGCCGCGAAGCCGGAACAGCTCCTGCGGACATTGACGTCTTCGGCGCTACGGGAGGCCCCGGCCTGGTAGCTGCGCTTCTGGTAGGCAACAGCACGGCCAAGGCTCTGGCTCTGGCGGCGGGCAGGCCCTTCGTCTCCGTCAATCATCTGGAAGGCCATCTGCTTTCCCCCTTCCTCAAACGCCCCGGCGGTCCCGTTCCCCATCTGGGCATGGTCGTTTCCGGAGGCCACACCCTTTTTGTGGATGTGCGCGGCGTAGGGAACTACCGCCTGCTGGGCCGCTCTCTGGACGACGCAGCAGGGGAAGCCTTTGACAAGGTAGGCAAAATGCTAGGCCTTCCCTATCCCGGAGGGCCGGAAATCGACCGCTTGGCGGCGGAAGGCGACCCGGAAGCCTTTTCTTTCCCCCGTGCCCTGATGAAAGAGCATACAGCCAACGTATCTTTCTCCGGCCTGAAAACGGCCGTTCTCTATACACTGCCCAAAATTACGAAAAACGGCGATCCTCACGGCCTGCCCCGGCAAACTCTGCGCGACCTCTGCGCTTCTTTCCAGCGGGCCGTGACGGACGTCCTGATTCACAAGGCGCTGAAAGCCTTGCGCGCCTCCGGTCACCGCACCCTTTCCATCTCCGGGGGCGTCTCCTGCAACAGGGAGCTGCGTTCCCGCCTGAAAACCGCCTGTGACCGTGAAAAAGTGGAACTGGTTCTCCCGGACTTCGACCTGACGACGGATAATGCCGCCATGATCGCTTATGTCACCTGTCTCAAAGCCCGCAGAGGACTGTTCCACTCTCTGGATGAAGACGTTGACCCCAATCTTAAATTGACGGAGGATTTAAACAGATCCAAACATTCAACACATTCCTGATAAATATATTATACATGGACTCCCTGTATTTGCGGCATAAAGCTGAAAAAAATGTTCATGTTTTCATTGACATCCCGCATCTAAAAACGTAACATAGCGTCCGCTTTTCGTCAGGCAACACGGGAGGATGCTATTTATCCCCGCTAGAACCGCAGGTTTGGGCGGATTTACGACTTCTCTAGGAGCAGCGAAAGGCGGAAGAAGTCTATGCTTCTGTAGCTCAGGGGTAGAGCGCATCCTTGGTAAGGATGAGGTCGCGGGTTCAATTCCCGCCAGAAGCTCCATCTTCAAGCTAGACCCATAGCAGCCCAAACCTAAACATAATATTATGGCTAAAGAGCAATTCCAGCGCAACAAGCCCCACGTGAACGTGGGCACCATCGGTCACGTTGACCACGGCAAAACCTCCCTTACCGCCGCCATTACTTCAGTGCTCGCTAAGAAGGGTTTCGCCGAAGCACGCGGCTATGATCAGATTGACGCCGCCCCCGAAGAACGCGAACGCGGCATCACCATCTCCACGGCCCACGTTGAATACGAAACGGAAAACCGCCACTATGCCCACGTTGACTGCCCCGGACACGCCGACTATGTGAAAAACATGATCACCGGCGCTGCCCAGATGGACGGCGCCATCCTTTGTGGTTGCCGCTTCCGACGGCCCGATGCCGCAGACCCGCGAACACATCCTCCTTGCCCGCCAGGTGGGCGTTCCCGCCATTGTCGTTTACATGAACAAGTGCGACCTGGTTGACGATCCCGACCTTCTTGAACTCGTGGAAATGGAAATCCGCGAACTTCTCAACGAATACGAATTCCCGGGCGACGACACCCCCATTATCAAGGGTTCCGCCGTTAAGGCTCTGGAAGGCGATGCCGCTGCCGAAGATTCCATCATGGAACTTATGGCCGCCGTTGACTCCTACATCCCGCAGCCCGAACGCCCTGTGGACCAGCCCTTCCTCATGCCTGTGGAAGACGTATTCTCCATCTCCGGCCGCGGCACCGTGGCTACCGGCCGTATCGAACGCGGCGTCATCAAGAAGATGGAAGAAGTGGAAATCATCGGCATCAAGGACACCCAGAAAACCGCCGTTACGGACATCGAAATGTTCCGTAAGCTGCTTGACGAAGGCCAGGGGCCGGCGACAACGTTGGTCTGCTTCTCCGCGGCCTGAAGAAGGAAGACATCGAACGCGGCCAGGTAATCATCAAGCCCGGCACTGTGAAGCCCCACAAGAACTTCAAGGCTGAAGTTTACGTCCTGACCAAGGAAGAAGGCGGCCGTCACACTCCGTTCTTCAACAACTACCGCCCGCAGTTCTACTTCCGTACAACGGACGTGACCGGTTGCTGCACCCTTCCCGAAGGCGTGGAAATGGTGATGCCCGGCGACAACGTCAACCTGGAAGTCCAGCTCATCACTCCGATCGCCATGGAAAAAGCCATGCGATTCGCTATCCGCGAAGGCGGCCGCACCGTGGGTGCTGGTCGTATCAGCGAAATCCTTGACTAAGTTCCTCAGGAACTTGTAGAGAATCTACATCAGGTTTAATGAGGGGCCTCCCCGCAGGCCCCCTCATTTCCCACGAAAGAAGAGACTCCAACAGGTCAGTAGTTCAATTGGTAGAGCGTTGGTCTCCAAAACCAAAAGTTGGGGGTTCGAGTCCCTCCTGACCTGCCACTTCTTTCCAAATACACCACCCCACCTTGAAGCATGTTTCGCAAGATTTCTCAATTCATCGCCGAAGTTAAGGGCGAACTTAAGAAGACGACCTGGCCCTGGGAAAGCGACCCCAAGGTGAAAGGTTTCAAAAAATTCCGCGAACTCTGGGGTTCCACTCTCGTCGTACTGATTGCCATGGTATTCCTTGGCGCGTTTGTTGCATCGTTCGACATCTTTCTTCACAGCGTGGTCAACTATCTCATCCAGTTGGCAATCTAGTTTTACTCTCCCCACTTCTTTCTCCGATCATGCCCAGTACCCCAGAGCCTCACGAACAATGGTATGTCCTTCACGTCCTCTCCGGACAGGGAAAACAGCGTTCGTGACCGCATCATCCGCAAGGCGAAAGACGCCGAGCTTTCCGACTTCATTTACCGGGTAGCAATACGCGTAACTTCGAACGAAGTACCTG
>VOFK01001381.1_pt1 | contig 26657 bp, 47 predicted proteins | sample 5384121 | NCBI WGS metagenome assembly VOFK01 (sample SAMN12384730, study PRJNA508395) | human gut metagenome | isolation source: healthy gut J | host: Homo sapiens | reverse complement strand
CTCGGTACTTCGTTCAGTTACGTATTGCTGGCTAAGGATCCCCCATCTACTGCGGCGTTGAGGGCGAGGAGAAGTCTGGCCTCTGCTGCGGCACCGAGAACTGCTGGTCTGTCAACAAGAACGCCAAGGAAGAGGACATCCAGGCCACTCTGGACTTCATGAAGTGGGTTGTCACCTCCGACGAGGGCACCACCATGCTGGCTGAGCAGTTTGGCCCCTGCCCCTTCAAGAACGCCAAGACCCCCGAGAACGTGTTCTTTGCCGATGCCAACGCCTATACCGCTGCCGGCAACTACATTGTGACCTGGGCCTTCAACTGGACCCCCGCCGTGGATGACTGGCGTGCGGGCGTGGTGGACGCTCTGACCCAGTACACCGTCAACGGCGGCAGCTGGGACGACGTCAAGACCGCCTTCGTGGACGGCTGGGCCACCCAGTATGCCAAGGAGAACGGCTGAGCTATAAGCGCTCCGTTGTAAAGCAATAGGACCGGGGGCGGGCTTATCGCCCGCCCCCGATTTTTCTCACCCGCGGCGCACAGAGCTGTTGGCCGGTATGGACCGGGCAAGAGCTCCGGGCGCCGCCCGGAAAAAACATAGATAGGAGAGAGGCGTCATGAAACTTCCGAAACACCGCCGGGACGAGGCCGCGCTGAATTCCCGGCTGATCCGCCGCCCCATCAAGCGCATGGTGTGGCTGTTTTTGCTGCCCACCTTCGGGGCCTTCTGCATCGGCTTCCTGTACCCCTTCTTCAAGGGGCTGTTTCTGTCCTTCTGCAACTTCCGCATCACCAGCCAGTGGACATGGACGGGGCTGGAAAACTACCGGAAGGCCTTCCAGGACCCCGGCTATATGCACGCATTCTGGTACACGGCGCTGTTTGCCCTGGTGAGCCTGCTGGCCATCAACCTGTTCGCCTTCACCATCGCCTACGCCCTGACCCAGAAGTTCAAGGGCACCAACGTGTTCCGCACGGTGTTCTTCCTGCCCAACCTCATCGGCGGCATCGTGCTGGGCTATATCTGGTCCATGATCTTCGACGGCATCCTCATCAAGTACAACACCTCCGTGATCCTGGAGACGAAATACGGCTTCTGGGGTCTGGTGATCCTGGTGTGCTGGCAGCAGATCGGCTATATGATGATCATCTATATTGCCGGACTTCAGGCGGTGCCTGAGGATATGCTGGAGGCGGCCCGCATCGACGGCGCTAACCGCTGGCAGACCCTGTGGCGGGTCACCATCCCCAACGTGATGCCCTCTATCACCATCTGCATGTTCCTGAGCCTGACCAACGGCTTCAAGCTGTTTGACCAGAACCTGGCCCTGACCGACGGGCGTCCCTTCCAGCAGCTGGGCAACGGAGAGACCATCAAAACAACGGAAATGCTGGCCCTGAACATCGTCAACGCCTTCGGCACCAGCGGCGGCGGAAACCGCGGCGTGGGTCAGGCCAAGGCCGTGATCTTCTTCATCGTGGTGGCGGCCATCAGCATCATCCAGCTTCAGGCCAACCGCCGCAAGGAGGTGCAGCAATGATCAGATCCGATGCTCTGCGCCGCAGAGAGCGCCGTCAGGCCCTGCTGACGGTGGTGTTCACCATCATCTCCGTGATCTATCTGATGCCGGTGCTCCTGGTGCTCATCAACTCCCTGAAGGCCAACGCCTTTGTCAACACCGAGACCTTCAAGCTGCCCACGGCGGAGTCCTTCGTGGGGCTGAAGAACTATGTCAAGGGCATGACCTTCGGCAACTTCGCCTTCTATAAGGTGGTATTCTACAGCTTCTTCATCACCATTACCTCCACGGCGCTGATCCTGCTGTGCACGTCCATGGCGGCGTGGTACATCTCCCGGGTGGGGAGCCTGGTCAGCAAGATCGTGTACTACCTGTGCGTGTTCTCCATGGTGGTCCCCTTCCAGATGGTCATGTACACCCTGGCCCGGACGGCGGACCAGATGCACCTGAACACCCCCTGGACCATCCCCGTGGTCTACCTGGGCTTCGGCGCGGGCCTTGCGGTGTTTATGTTCACGGGCTTTGTCAAGAGTCTGCCGCTGGAGATCGAGGAGGCCGCCGCCATCGACGGCTGCGGCCCTCTGCGCACCTTCTTCCGGGTGGTGCTGCCTATGCTGAAGCCCACCATGATCTCCGTGGGCGTGCTGGAGATCATGTGGGTATGGAACGACTATCTGCTGCCCAGTCTGGTGCTGGACCTATCAACCAGTACCGCACCATCCCCATCCACATTCAGTACCTCAAGGGCAGCTACGGCACCGTGGACATGGGCGCCACCATGGCCCTGATCATGCTGAGCATCCTGCCGGTGATCATCTTCTATCTGTGCTGCCAGAAGCACATCATGTGGCAAGGGCCGTTGGCCGCCGGAGCCATAGTAAAAAATAAGTATTTCAAAGCATTTCTATAATAAGTGAGTTGACTACCTATGAATCGAAGCAGCGGCATTCTGATGCCCGTATTTTCTCCTGCCGTCCCCCTGGCATCGGCACGCTGGGCAAAGCGGCGTATGACTTTGCGGACTTTCTGGCGGAGCGGGCCAGCACTACTGGCAGATGCTGCCCCCTTGGCCCCACCAGCTATGGGGATTCCCCCTATCAGAGCTTTTCCACCTTTGCCGGCAACCCCTATTTCATCGATCCGGACCTGCTGGTGGAGGACGGCCTTTTTGACGAAACAGGAGGTGAAGGCCTACCGCTGGGGGGTGACCCCCCCATGGGACTACGGCGCTGGTATAACAGCCGGCTGAAGCTGCTGTCCAAGGCCAAAAACGGGGCTGGGAGCGTGACCGGGGAGGTCACGGCCTTTGTGGCGGAGAACGCCCGGTGGTTGCCGGACTACGCCCTGTTCATGGCCTGCAAGCGCCATTTCGGGATGCGCTCCTGGACGGAGTGGGAGGATGAGGGACATCCGCCTGCGCCGCTCCAGTGGTATTGAGCAGTACCGTACCCTGCTGCGGGAGGATGTGGAGCTGTTCACCTATATCCAGTATTTGTTCTTCCGGCAGTGGGAGGCTCTGCGGACCTATCTCCACGGGAAGGACATCCATATCATCGGTGACCTGCCCATCTATGTGGCCATGGACTCCGCCGATGTGGGCCGAGCCGGAGAATTTCCAGTTGGATGACCGGTGCGTCCCCACGGAGGTATCCGGTGTGCCGCCGGACTACTTCAGCGCCGACGGCCAGCTGTGGGGCAACCCCTCTATCGCTGGGATCGGATGCAGGCCGACGGCTTCGGCTGGTGGATACGCCGTATAGACGGCGCGGGCAAGATGTATGACGTCATTCGCATCGACCACTTTCGGGGCATCGAGAGCTACTGGGCAGTACCCTACGGCGAGACGACGGCCAAAAACGGCCGGTGGGTCAAAGGGCCCCGGCATGGCGCTGGTGGGGTGTGCTCACCGGTTGGTTCCCGCAGCTGGAGTTTATCGCTGAGGATCTGGGCTATCCCACCCCAGGTGGCGCAGCTGCTGCGGGATTCCGGTCTGCCGGGCATGAAGGTGCTGGAATTTGCCTTCGATTCCCGCGATTCCAGCAGCTATCTGCCCCATAGCTACGGGGAGAACTGCATCTGCTATACCGGTACCCATGACAACAGCCCGCTGGCCCTGTGGCGGCAGGAGGCGGATCCGGCGGATATTGCCTTTGCCAAGGAGTATCTGGGGCTTAACGACGAGGGAGGGCTTCAACCGGGGGCATCATCCGGGGCGGCATGAGTTCTGTGGCCAAGCTGTTTGTGGCTCAGATGCAGGACTATCTGGGCTGGGGGCGGGACACCGCACCAACGAGCCGGGGACTCAGTCCGGCAACTGGCAGTGGCGGATGCTGCCGGGAGAGCTGACGCCGGGCTGGCGCAGCGCATCCGGAAGCTGACCCGCATCTACGGCCGATTGGCCTGAAAGCAATGGGAGGGACCGAGCCGATGCCCGGTCCCTTTTTCCGTGGAAGGAAGGATATGATCCGTGTGTGTGAGGTGCGGCGGCGAGGCGGCACGGATGGCGCAGCTGCTGGGGGTTATTAAGTGGGGGCATCCGTCCGGGCCAGCCCGCCTGTTCCTGTCGGAACAGGAGATCCGGCGCTTCGGGCTTCTGTGCCGCAGGCCTACCCGAGTAGTGGACATCTGCTGATCGCGCTGAGCGGGAGGGCAGCCGGTGGCGTTTATGGGCGTAGAAGGTGAACGAACCGTCCTCATGCCGGTTTCGAGCAGGCAACCGATTGATCCTCATGCCGTGGGCTGAAAAGTACCGTTGATTGGTTTATCGGCGGACCTGCTGTGCGCACAAGGAGGCGCGGCTATCCGCTGCTGTATATGCGGCTGCTGTGCATAATTTGTGCGCCTACCGGTAGCTGAAAATAGTCTCCATGACCCCGGCGGCCATTGGCCGCCGTCATGGAAACTCTACTTCCCCTCCGGGTTTTCCGACAAAAGGTTGCGAGTCTGCTGTGCGCATAATTTGTGTGCCATAGGCGCACAAATTCCACACCCTGAAGTATTTTCTCTCACGCATGTCGCGAGAAAAATGATTTTACTTTCTTTTGCCGCCTGCGGGCGGCAAACTCTTTGCGAGGCTCGCTTTTTTGACACGCTGCATGACCCCGGCGACCATTGGCCGCCGGGGTCATGCTATGGAAAGGGATAGAAATGTTTTTACCGCTGTACCCGGCGGTCGCCGTCGCCGCCGGCCGGCTTCTCCACCTCGGCCACGGTGACACGGTTGAAGTCACCCTCGATGGAGTGCTTCAGGGCCGAGGTAGCCACGGCGAACTCGATGGCGCTCTGGCTGTCCTTGCCGTTGAGCAGGGCGTGTAGATCAGGCCGCCGCCGAAGCTGTCACCGCCGAAGGTGGCTTGCGGCTGATCGTCCTGAAAGAAGCGGCAGTAGCCGTTGGGAGCCAGGTGCAGTATGATCTCAGCGAAGGTGACGATACGTTTGCTCATAGTGATTCCTCCTTATCTGCGAACCAGATGAATGGCGAAGCCGCCAAATTCACCGTCGATATAAATGGCCTTGGTGCTGCCCTTGGCATCCGTCTTGCGGGTCCCCGACAGACCGTCTGAGCCGCCGCACTTGAGACCGATGACCAGCTCACTGGCGGGGATGCTGCACCGAACGTCCTGGCGGCGTGGTCGATGAGCAGACGCAGCAGTACCCTGCCGGCATCCAGTTCGTCCGGGACGGACTGACACTCCAGAAACGCCGTGCGCTCCGGGTCCCAGTCCCCCAGCAGTATTTTCAGCTCTCCGATTCTGCTGTTTCGCTCCTCCACCGCACGGGCAAGGCTTCGCAACCTCACGGGGGGGCAGGGAGCATGATCTCCTGAAACAGCGTATACCCCTCCAGATAGCCCCGGATCGCCTCGTCCTCCATGCACTCCCGGATGATATCGTCCTGCCAGATGGGCCAGCACCATGCTGGTGGCCGCCAGTTCAGGATACGAACCTTCTGCTCCTATAGGGATGGGAAAGTCCGCCACGAGCTTACCGGAAGCCCCGCCTTTTGGAAACTCCCGCTCAGGGCCTCGTCGCCCTCGATGACCCACAGCCCGGAAGGGCTCTGCGGTATCCAGCAGGGCATCCTCATAGCCGTTCTCGGCATTGAGCCGGGAGCCTGAGCGGCAGGGCAGCCGGTGACGATGCGATCCACCAGCGTATTGCAGAACCGGTTCTCCTCCCGCAGCCAGCGCAGGAAGTCCTCCTCCAGCGCCCAGTCGGCGGCGTGGCGCAGCACGGTGTCCCGCAGGACGGTGCCGTTGTCGGCAATGAGCTCACAGGGGCAGGAGGATCAGCCCCGGCTTTCCGGCGTGCCAGCGCTGCCACAGTAGCCGGGTCAGCTTGACGGGGGAAGGAGGCGGGCGGGCAGTCGTCAAAGCGGCAGGTGGGGTCATAGACGATGCCTGCCTCCGTGGTGTTGGAGATCACAAACCGCAGCTCGTCGCCGCATACAAAATCCAGCAGCTCCTGCCATTGAGTGAACACGTCCAGCGAACGACTGACGCACCGGATGAGCCGTCGCTGATCGACTACCTGACCGTTGAGCTTTCCCCGTAGATACAGCTGATACAGCCCGTCCTGCCGGTTGATGCGCCCTGTCTTGCCGGTGGAGGCCGGAGGGACGATCACCACGCTGCTGTCAAAGTTCGCCTTTTCGTTCATCTGATCGATGAAATCATCCACAAAGCCTCGCAGAAAGTTGCCGTCCCCAAATTGCAGGACACGCTCCGGCATCCGCCGGGACAGGGACGCCTCTGCGCCTAAGGTCCGATAGCTGAGCGGTTCCATAGCCCTACCTCCATGATATATCTGTAATATATCATGCCTGCGTTGAGTGGACTGTCAATGCTCATTTTCACCGCCATAGGCGATGGAGGGAACCTTTTTCCGGTCCATTGCCGTCCTATAAAAGGAAAGACCGGCGGCGCAAGGAGCCGTTTGGGCAAAACTCAGTGAAATTAAAGGAGAAATGACCATGAAAAAAAGATGGCACTGCTTTTTAGCGGCGCTGTTGCTGCTGAGCAGCTTGGCGGGCTGCGGAAAAAGCAGCAAAGGCGAGGCGTCGGTGGAATCCGTATCCATGATCTGCGGCCTGAACGGTGTGGGACAGGTGGATCGCTTCGCTGGAGTCGTCAGCGCTCAGGGCGAGACAAAAGATCGCAAAGGACGAGAACCGGCAGGTGACCTCCGTGGCCGTGAAGGCCGGGGGATGAGGTGAAAAGGGCCAGACCCTCTTTACCTACGACCAGACGCAGGCGCAGCTGGATCTGGAGAAAGCCCAGCTGGAGCTGGACCAGATGAAGAGCACCCTCAGCGCCAAGCAGGAGGAGAAGGCCCGGCTGGAGCGGGACAAGAGCAACGTCTCCCCAGATCAGCAGCTGCAATACGATCTGGAGATCCGGGAGGCTACGGCGGCCATTCTGGAGCAGCAGTATAACATCTCCCTGAAGGAGAAGGAGGTGCAGCGCCTTACCGACAGCGTCGGCAAGGCCGAGATCACCTCTCCAGACGGTCGGGTGCAGGCAGTGAACGAAAACGGCGGCACCGACAGCAATGGGAATGCACTGCCCATCGTGACCATCGTGGAGACGGCGGGCTTCCGGGTGAAGGGCTATGTCAACGAGAGCAATGCCTCCGCTCTCTCCGAGGGGGACACAGGTGCTGATCCGCTCCCGTGTGGGCAGCGATGTCTGGAAGGGCAGCGTCACCTCCATCGACTGGAAAACCCTGTCTCCGGCGGCAATCAGAGCACCATGGACGGCGGCAGCGACGTGTCCACCGCCAGCAAATACCCCTTCTATGTGACGCTGGACAGCAGCGACGGCCTGCTGATGGGCCAGCACGTCTATATCGAGCCGGATCACGGTCAGGGTCAGAAGCAGGAGGGCATCCATCTGCCTGCCTACTACATCAATGATGCCGACACCTCCCCGTGGGTGTGGGCACGGATAAGAACGGGAAGCTGGAAAAGCGCGGCCTGACCCTGGGGACCTATGAGGAGGACTTGGCCACCTATCCCGTGGAGAGCGGCTTGGCGGCGGAGGACTACATCGCCTTCCCCGACGAAACGCTGGCGGTGGGTATGACCTGCGTCCCCTATGACCAGAGTACCTTCGAGCCGGACGGCAAAGAAAAACCCCGGACGGCAGCAAAACCCCGGACGGCGGCTTAGATCTGCCGGAGGGCGGCGACGGTGCCGTAACGGACGGCGCCGCGACGGAGGGCTGAGCATGATCCTTGAAATGCGGAATATCTGCAAGGACTACCCTATGGGCAAGACCGTGACCCGTGTGCTGCGGGACGTGAGTCTGAATGTATCCGAGGGGGAGTACCTTGCCATCATGGGACCCTCCGGCAGCGGCAAGACCACGCTGATGAACATCATCGGCTGTTTGGATGAGCCCACCAGCGGCAGCTATCTCCCTGTGCGGGCAGGATATCACCGCCTGCACGGACCTACAGCTGGCGCAGGTGCGGAATCGGGAGCTGGGCTTCGTGTTCCAGTCCTTTCATCTGCTGCCCCGGTTGACGGCGCTGGATAACGTGGCCCCTGCCGCTGCTGTACGGCGGGGTGAAAAAGGCAGAGCGCCGGGAGCGGCCCGTGCGGCGCTGGAGATGGTGGGCCTCGGCGACCGGATCGACCATCGCCCGGACCAGCTGTCCGGCGGCCAGTGCCAGCGGGTGGCCATTGCACGGGCCATGGTGGGCGGCCCCAAGCTGCTGCTGGCGGACGAACCCACCGGCGCTCTGGATTCTGCCAGCGGCGCACAGGTCATGGAGCTGTTCCGTCAGCTCCATGAAAACGGTGCCACCATCATCATGATCACCCACGATGCGCAGGTGGCCCGGCAGGCCCAGCGGATCATGACCATCCGGGACGGCATCCTCAGCGGAGGTGACAGCCATGAATAAGAAACTGAAACGCTCCTTTCTGGCGGCGGGCATCGTGGTGGGCGTATGCGCTCTGGTGTGGGTGGCCTGACTCTGCTTCGCAACGGCAGCCGCAGCACCGTGAAGGTGTATCCGGTGACGGGCATCAGCATGACGGACTATTGGGGCGACACCACAGAGACCAGCGGTACCGTCACCATGGATAAGCTCCAGAAAGTGTTTCTTTCCCAGACCCAGACCTCCGCACAGGTCTATGTGACGGAGGGCCAGACGGTGAAGAAGGGAGACCGGCTGCTGAGCTACGACAGCACCCTGACGGAGTTGGACGTGGAGCGGGCCCGCATCGCTCTGGAGCGCCTGCGGCTGCAACAGGAGAACACCCGCAAGGAACTCCAGCAGCTCCAGCTGGCGGAGGATAAGGAGAAACTCCAGCAGCAGGCGGACGCCCTGACGGCTCAGATCGAAAAAGAAGCTGGCGGAATCCACAGACGAGATCATCCGCCGGGATTCCAAGCCCATCCAGCCCGGCAAGCCCCCTGCTGCGTGGCAGCGCTGCCGGCACGGCGGAGGACCCCCTTTACTGTGATTGGAACGGCGGCGACGCCTGACGGAGCAGAACCTGTCGGTGCTGCTGCCGGAAGGGGAGAAAGAACTGTATGTGGTGCTGGTGACCCACCGGGGCGACGAGACGCTGGGGGCCATCATCGGCAGCTGGGGGCTGCACCTGACCCGTGGGGAGGACGGCACCATCGCCGTGTCTCTGGCGGACCTCCCGGCGGCAGAGGATATCTCTGTGGACGGCACCACCGACGAGATTCGCCAGCTTCGCAAGGAGCTGGAGCGGGTGCAGAACCTGTTGAGCCGGTCCTACACCAAGGGAGGAAACTGCTGCGGATGCAGAATGACAAGCTCCGGGAGATTCAGGAGGCGGATACCTCCATCAAAATGGCGGAGTTGGATCTGCGCCGGAAACAGGCAGAGGCCTCCGACAGCAGTGTGTACAGCCAGCTGGACGGCGTGGTCAAGGCCGTCCGCACCCCCACGGATGTCGCCGCCAATAACGAGGCGGTGGTGGAGGTCTCTGCCGGCGGCGGCTATTACGTCACCGGCACCGTCAGCGAGAGCGCGGCTGGACACCGTGAAGGTGGGCCAGACGGTGAATATCCGCTCATGGATGACCGGGACTGCCTGCACCGGCGAGGTGGTGGAGATCAGTACCCATCCCACCGACGGCGATTCCCATGGGGGTGATGGTAACCCCAATGTATCCTATTACCCCTTCAAGGTGTTCGTCAGCGAGGATCAGCAGCTGCAGGAGGGGGAGAACGTCAGCATCAGCTATCAGGCGGTATCCGACAGCGACGGCAGCAGCTGTATCTGGAGAATATGTACGTCCGCACGGAAAACGGCAAGAGTTACGTCATGGCCCGTGGGGAGGACGGCAAGCTGGAGCAGCGCTGGGTTCAGACCGGTAAGGTGGTGTGGGACAGCTACACCCAGATCCGTGGCGGCCTGACGCAGGAGGACTATGTGGCCTTCCCCTATGGCCGGGACGTGGTGTCGGAGCCAAAACGGAGGAAGCCACCGTGGATGCCCAGCACAGCTGGTAAGGAGGCGGTAACTATGTTGGAAAATATCAATCTGGCGCTGCAAGGCGTGTGGAGCCATAAGCTGCGGTCGTTTCTGACCATGCTGGGCATCATCATCGGCATTGCCGCCATCATCACCATCGTCTCCACCATCCGTGGTACCAACGAGCAGATCAAGCAGAACCTCATCGGTGCCGGCAACGACATGGTGCAGGTGCAGCTGACGCAGGACAGCAGCACCGTGGACTTCTCCTACGGGGGCGCCGGAGGGGGCATCGCCGCCATCACGTCTGCCATGCGGGACGAGATGGACGCCCTGCCGGCGTCTCCGCCGTGGCCATGTACCGCCAGCGTACGTGGGCCGACGGCATCTATGCCGGCAACCAGTCCTTCACCGGCACCCTCAACGGCGTGGACGACCACTACCTCTCCGTGGCGGGCTATCAGGTGAATTACGGTCGTGCCTTCCTGCCGGAGGATTTCTCCTCCCGCCGCAAGGTGGCCGTCATCGATACGACGGCGGCCCAGAGCCTGTTCCCCGGACAGAATCCCATCGGCGGCGTCATCGAGATGCAGGGCGAACCCCCTTCACCGTGGTGGGCGTGGTGAGCCAGAGGGTCACCTCCCAGCCGGTCATCAACAGTGTAGAGGATTATCAGATGTACACGCCCGCACCACCTCCGGCACCGTTATGATCCCGGAGAGCTGCTGGCCCATCGCCTTCCGTTACGACGAACCCATGAACGTAGCCGTGCGGGCCTCCTCCACCAACGATATGACCAAGGCCGGAAGCGGCGTGGCGGATTACCTGAACAGTCAGGTGGTCACCAACCGCCAGCTGACCTATCGAGGCACAGGACCTGCTGAAGCAGGCCTCCGAGCTGCAAAGCCTGTCGGAAACCACCAACCGCCAGCTGATTTGGATCGCCGCCATCTCTGGTGGTGGGCGGCATCGGCGTCATGAACATCATGCTGGTTTCCGTCACCGAGCGCACCCGTGAGATTGGCCTGAAAATCGCCATCGGCGCCCGGAAGAGCCGCATCCTCTGGCAGTTTCTGACGGAGGCGGCAGTGCTTACCAGCTTGGGCGGCCTGCTGGGCGTCCTGTGCGGTATCGGTCTGGCGGAGATGCTGAGCCACGTCATGGGTACGGCAGTGGCCATCAGCGCCCCGGCCTGCATCGTGGCGGTGGCCTTCTCCATGGTCATCGGCATCGTGTTCGGTTTGGTACCTGCCGTCAAGGCCTCCCGCCTGAACCCCATCGAGGCCCTGCGCCGGGAGGGTAAGCACCCAAAGTCCCTCCGGAGGCTCCGGAGGACTTTTTCCTTCCCGCAGGCGCTTTCCCTTGACACACGTCCCTCATCCCGTTACAATGGAGAAAAATATGCATTTTAAGGAGGAACTCCATCATGACCATTGGTCTGGTATACGCCATGCCCGGCGAAATAGAGACGCTGCTGACAGACGAGATCCGCACCCCCATCCGCACGGAGGCGGGCGTGTCCTTTTATCAGACCCGCCCCCCATATCATCGCCTGCTGCTTTGCGGCGTCAGCAAGGTCAACGCCGCCATGGGCGCCCAGCTGCTCATCAGCCTCTACCACCCGGATCTGGTGTTGAACGCCGGTGTGGCCGGCTGCTTCGAGAATGTCCCCATCGGTACCATCGTTCTGGCGGAGGGCTTCGTGCAGCACGATGTGGATACCACTGCCATCGGCGACCCCGTGGGACTGGTGTCCACCGTCAACCAGATTCAGTTCCCCACGGCGGACCTGCCTGCCGCTAAGGCCGCCATGGATGCCACCGGCGTTCCCTACCGTACCGGCTGGGTGGCCACCGGCGACTGGTTCGCCACCGATACCCCCCGCTCCCACTGGATCGCCGACACCTTCCACCCGCTGCTGTGCGAGATGGAGGCGCCGTGGCGCAGGTGTTGCCTGCGAAACGGCGTGAAGTTCATGGCCATCAAGTCCGTGTCCCGGACTGCCTGTTTGAGCACCACGACTTCGCTTTCAACTTCCCCGCCGCCATGAAGGATCTGAACCGTGTAGTCATGGCCTTCCTGACCCAACTGACAAAGGAATGAGAGGAGGGAGAAAATGGAGATGAATTATACGGAAGCACTGTCTTGAGCAATTATTGAACTGATTGGACAGTGCGATACGATAGAAGAACTTCGTGAAAGCGTGAAGCGCATCATGCAGGACTAAGTCCAAGCACAGCGATTCTACTCAAAAATCTGCTGCTCTGCACGAAAAAGGCGGCATTCATATCAGAGTCAGAGCACACAGCTTACGCTGTGTGCTCTGACTTTATCCTTATCGCCCCAGCAGATAGCCCCAACTGGCGGCCCCAAGATACCGTCCACGCCGAGGTCGTGGTCGGCCTGCATCTTCCGCAGACCGGCCTCATTTTGGCCCCGAACAGCTTGTCACTGACGGGGATGGCGTAGGGGTAGTACCCCTTGTCCTTCATCAGCAAAGATGGCGCTCCCGGACGTCGCCGCCCTCCATGCCGCGCTTCAGCATACGCAGCCCACGGTCACCTGTTCCTCCTTCCTGATGGTCGGCGCAGGAGACGGCTTCTGGCCGTCCCCGGCGCCCGGTACGGATACCGAAATACTCTGCACAGTCCCCGGCAGGTAGCCTCTGCAATGGCGCCCATATGGCTGTGGAACCACTGGGCGTCGGCGGCGTTGTCGTGGAACACGTGCTCATAAAGCTCACCCGCCGCCGGAGCCCGCAGCTCATACCACACGCTGCTCTCCGACAGTCGGATGGGCTGGTCGTAGATTTTTCCGGCGATACTTTCAGGGATACACGCCGCCAGCTTTCGCCCGCCGCCGGGCCGGATAGATCATGGGCCGGTAGCCCCGGACGCCGCCGTTGGCGGCGTTGGTGTGGCTGACGTAGTGGACGTCGGCACCCACGCATCGGATTCCCGTACCGCCTGCAGCATCAGGGCGTCTCCGTCCTCACCGGACTTGGGCGTCCGTCGTGGCCCCCCGGCTTATACTGGATGCCGCAGGCTGCCAGATACGGCTCCAGCACATCCAGATAGAGGTTGTTGTGGGTGGTCTCGTCGCACCCCGCCACGGCGCAGGGATTCCAGTAGTGATACGCCGGGGATAGATACACCTTAGGCATCTCCGCCCGCCTCCTGCTCAGCTGCTTGGCCGCCTGATGCAGCCCCGGCCGCCAGACCGCTGACGATGCCCACCGCCGCGCGGTGATAGGGTCCCCCGCCGGATAGTCGGGGATGGGCAGCAGATAGAAGCTCACCAGCCCCCCAGCACCCGCCCAGCAGACCGCAGAGAATGGGGATCCACTTGTTGTCCATCCGGCTGGCCCGCACGGCCATGCCCATGAGATAGGTGATGACGGTGATGGCCGCCACGCTGGCAATACCCAGATTTTCCATAAAAGCCCTCCTTATGATACAATGTCCCAGGTCTTGACCTCCTGATAGATGCGGTCGATGAAGGAATTGCCCCGCAGAGCCTTATAGGCCCGGTACTCCAGCAGAAAATTCTCATACTCATACTGCCGGATAGCAGATCGTTCCTTGTTACTATAGTATGTATGAAGCATATTGCCCGCAACAGGCATTTCCCCCTCCCGCAGGTGCTTCGTCCCCGTCAGCGCCTCCCGCACCGGCCGCAGCAGCAGGATCAACGCCGCACCGATTCCGGTGACGCAGGAGGAGATGCCCGCCAGAACCGTCAGCGAGCTCCATACCGCCGCCTCCTCTCGTATGGTCTCCATGTTCTCACACCCCTTCTGCCTGTGGCGTCCCCGCCGGGAAAGTTGTACCGCCTGTTGCCCCCACCGGACAACAGGGAAAAAATTTCCGGGCTCCCCACAAACAAAAAGGAGCCGACTGCATAGCAGTCGGCTCCTTTGCGTCAAACAAGCTTACTTGTTCTTGTTCTCCTCCACGATGGACAGGGTGTCCTGGGCGATCATCAGCTCCTCGTTGGTGGGGACCACCATCACGGTGACGGGGGCGCCATCCTTGGAGATAATGCGCTCCCTCACCACGGGTGTTGTTCTTCTCCTCGTCGCAGGTAATGCCCATGAACTCCAGGCCCTCCAGAATGTGAGCACGGGTGGAGGGGGCATTCTCGCCCACGCCGGCGGTGAACACCACCACGTCCACGCCGCCCATGGCGGCGGCGTACTCGGCGATCATCTTGCGGACCCGGTACTCGAAGATCTCCAGCGCCACGGTGGCCCGGTGGTGATGGTCCTTCTCGGCGCCGCCCTCCCAGATCCCGGAAGTCGGAGGACACGCCGGACAGGCCCAGCATGCCGGACTTCTTATTCAGCAGGTTCACGGCCTCGGAGATGGTCATGTCGTACTTGTTGGCAATGAACTCCACCACGCCCACGTCCATATCACCGGCCCGGGTGCCCATGGGCAGGCCCGCCAGCGGCGTCAGGCCCATGGAGGTATCCACGCAGCGGCCGCCGTCGACAGCGGCCAGGGAGGAGCCGTTGCCCAGGTGGCAGGACACGACCTTCAGCTCCTTGGGTCCGGCCCAGAAGCTCCGCCGCCCGCAGGGTCACATAGCGGTGAGAGGTGCCATGGAAGCCGTAGCGGCGCAGCTTGTCGTTTTCATAGTACTTGTAGGGGATGCTGTACAGATACGCATGCTCGCATGGTCTGGTGGAAGCCGTGTCGAACACAGCCACCTGCGGCACATCGTGGCCCAGGACGGCGGCAGGCCTCGATGCCGATGATATTGGCCGGGTTATGCAGAGGAGCCAGAGGCGGTGCAGTCTTCCACGGCCTTCAGCACCTGATCGGTGATGAGCACGGAGGAGGCGAAGCTCTCGCCGCCGTGGACCACACCGGTGACCCACCGCGTCGATCTCCTTCATGGAGGAGATGACGCCGTTCTGGGGATCCACCAGAGCGTTCAGCACGGCTGGATGGCCTCGGAGTGGGTGGGCATGGCCACATCGGCGGCCTTGATGGTCTCCTTGCCCTCCACCTGGGGCTTATAGGTGAATTTTCCGTCAATGCCGATGCGCTCGCACAGGCCCCTTGGCAAAGACCTTGCCGGTTTCCGGATCCATGAGCTGATACTTCAGGGAAGAGCTGCCCGCATTGATGACAAGTACTTTCATGATGAAATTCTCCTTATCTTTTTTTGTTTCCGACCCCACATCATGGGGAGTATATCGTGATAATGATAGCATACCGCCCCAGCCTTTACAAGCGTTATTTTCTTCACAAGAGCCTCTCTGCCGCCGCCTCCCGCCGGAAAAAACTTCAAAAAAATCCGATTATCCCGTTGACAAAGGGCGTGAAACATGGTAACATATCAAAGCTGACGATTTTGCGGAGGACCCATGCGGGTGTAGCACAATGGCCAGGGCACCAGCCTTCCAAGCTGGGGATGCGGGTTCGATTCCCGTCACCCGCTCCACTGACTTTATTTGCGCCAGTAGCTCAGTTGGATAGAGCAACTGCCTTCTAAGCAGTAGGCCAGGGGTTCGAGTCCCTTCTGGCGCGCCACTCTTTTGCTGGAGGAGCATCGTCAGCATCCCTTGCGGTTCATATTTGGTGGGTGTAGCTCAGTTGGTTAGAGCACCGGATTGTGGTTCCGGGTGTCGAGGGTTCGAGTCCCTTTTTACCCACCCCACTGAATATCAGGGATTGGGAGAGATCCCAGTCCCTGATCTTTTTTTCACACAGGGGGGGGTGTAGCCAAGTGGTAAGGCAAGGGACTTTGACTCCCTCACTCGCTGGTTCGAGTCCAGCCATCCCTGCCAAAAAGTGTATCCGGAGGGTCGTACCGGCATGATCGGCTGCCTGCCCTCCTGCGAAAATAAACCGTCCGCTCCGTTAGCTCAGTCGGTAGAGCACCTGCCTTTTAAGCAGGGTGTCCGGGGTTCGAATCCCCGACGGGGCACCAAAGAGAAGCACCGCTTTGCGGTGCTTTTCTTTGGTGCCTGCCGGTTTTTGCTGTGCAAAAACCGGGGCCGCGGCCTTTGATCAAAATCGTGAGGGGAAACCGCCCAAGGTTTCCCCACACGCCCCTTTCCTTGCCTCATAGGGAAGCGATTCCCTCTAACACCACAAAGCTGGGCATTCCGCATGGTGCGTCTCTTTTGGCATCTGGTGGATTCGAAACGAGCTCCGGCTTCGCACGACCCAACGGGACGTCGAAGCCGGACGCAATATTCCACCCGCCCACCGGGGCAGCATCCCCCAATTTTTCTGTTGGAAAAATCGGCGCACCTGTGGTATAATATCCTGACATCATACAGCAAACGAAGATTTGCGGAGGGATCACCATGAAAAACATCATTCTTACCGGCGACCGTCCCACCGGCCGCCTGCATCTGGGCCACTATGGGGCTCCCTGAAGCGCCGGGTGGAGCTTCAGAATTCCGGCCGCTTCGACGAGATCAACATCCTCATCGCCGACGATCAGGCCCTGACCGACAACGCCGACAACCCCGGCAAGATCCGGGAGAATATCATCAACGTCGTGCTGGACTACCTCTCCGTGGGCATCGACCCCACCAAGTCCACCATCTGCGTGCAGTCCACCCTCCCGGCGCTCCATGCCCTGACCTTTTACTATATGAATCTGGTCACCACGGCACGTCTTTCCCGCAACCCCACGGTGAAGTCCGAGAGATCCAGATGCGGGGCTTTTGCCGACGAGGGCCTGCCGGTGGGCTTTTTCGCCTATCCCGTCTCTCAGGCCGCCGATATCACGGCCTTCCACGCCAACGTGGTGCCTGTGGGCGAGGATCAGCTTCCCATGCTGGAGCAGACCCGTGAGATCGTGGAGAAGTTCAACCGCATCTATGGCGAGACGCTGACCATGCCCACCGCCATGATCCCGAAAACGAGATGCAGCGCCGTCTGCCGGGCGTAGACGGCAAGGCGAAGATGAGCAAATCCCTTGGCAACTGCATCTACCTGTCCGACAGTGCCGCCGTGGTGAAAAAACAAGATCAACGGAAAGATGTTCACCGACCCCCTCCACCTCCAGATCAGCGATCCGGGCCACACCGAGGGGCAACGTGGTGTTCACCTATCTGGACGCCTTCTGCACCGACGAGCATTTTGCGGAGTTCCTGCCGGACTACGCCAATCTGGAAGAGATGAAGGCCCACTACCGTCGGGGTGGCCTGGGGACGGCACCTGCAAGAAATTCCTCTTCAACGTGCTGGAGGAGACGCTGGCCCCCATCCGGGAGGAGCGGGCCAGATGGGCGAAGGACATCGACACGGTGTACGATATCCTCGCCGCCGGCACCGTCAAGGCGGCGGAGACCACCAACGAGACGCTGGCGCAGGTCCGCAAGGCCATGCGGATCGACTACTTCACCGACCGCTCCATCGTGAAGGAGTGGGGAGACCCTTCTCCGCAAGGCCAACCAGTGACCCGCAGAAAGGAAACGACTTACCCCATGAAAAACAAAGAGAGTGGGGCCGGGTGCTGAAATTCACCCTGTTCTCCATCTCCGCCGGGGCCATCGAAATGGCCTCCTTGCCCTGCTCAATGAGCTGCTGCACGGGAGCTACTGGCCCTGCTATCTCATCGCTCTGACCCTCTCGGTGTTGTGGAACTTCACCCCTGAACCGAAAGTTCACCTTCCAGAGCGCCAACAACGTCCCACAGGCCATGGCGCTGGTGCTGCTGTACTACTGTGCCTTCACGCCCCTGTCCACCCTGCTGGGCAGCTATCTGGCGGATACCCTCCATTGGAACGAGTATCTGGTGACGTTTTTTTGAACATGGTGCTGAATCTGGTCACGGAATATGTCTATGACCGGCTGGTGGTGTACCGGGGCGCCGTGGACACCGCCCGCCGTCCGGGAGAAACAGCCGGCGGGGGACTGCCAATAGAGCGCCCGTAAGGAGGAGCCTGCCATGGAGTATTTGGGCATCCCGTTTTCCGTAAAAATGTCCCTTGCCTGCAGCCGGATTTTCTGCCCTTTGCCCCGTGGCGGACGGCCTATCTGTCCCAGGCCCGCCAGCCCTTCCGCATCGCCGTGGAGGGGAGCGGCACCATGGTGTATGAGACACGCATCCGTGGCGGGAGCCCTGCCGATCTGCGGTATCTGGAGCGCACCGTCAAGCTGCTGCTGTGGAGCGTCGGAGGCTGGCGGGTGACGCTGCAGGGGGACGAGGCCCTGATCTCCCGGTTGCGGGAGAGCTTCAGCCCCCCACGGCTCCCGTGCCTTTGACGTGGCCATGATGGAGACGGTGTACGGCCGTCCCTTCTGCGTGGAGACGGCGGGGAGCGCTTCCCGGAGCCACGACCGGCGGCCCGCCCCATAGGCGGGCATCTGGAGGGCTGTCGCATCGGCTTTGACGCCGGCGGCTCTGACCGCAAGGTCTCCGCCGTGGTGGATGGCCGCACCGTCTACTCCGAGGAGGTGATCTGGCACCCCAAGACCGCCGCCGACCCCCGGTATCATCAGCGGGAGGTGCTCTGCGCCCTCCGCACGGCGGCGGCCCATCTGCCCCGATGTGGATGCCATCGGCGTCTCCACCGCCGGCATCGTCCGGGGAGACGAGTTGATGGTGTCGGCGCTGCTGGCTGCCGTCCCGCCGGAGCGCCAACAGGAGGGACGTACCCCTCTACCGCAGAGCCGCGGCCGCCATGGGGGAATGTCCCGCTGGCGGTGGCCAACGACGGCGATGTCACGGCGCTGGCGGGCTATATGAGTCTCGGTACCGGCCCCGTCATGGGCATCGCTATGGGGACCAGTCAGGCGGCGGGCTATGTGGATGCACAGGGCCGTGTCTCCGGCTGGCTCAATGAGCTGGCCTTTGCGCCGGTGGATTTGGCAGAGGCGGCCCCCAGAGACCCGTGGTCCGGTGATACCGGCGTAGGGGGGCAGTACTTTTCGCAGGACGCCGTGATCCGGTTGGCCGCTGCCGCAGGAGTTCCCACAGATGCGGCCCTGACCCCGGCTCAACAGCTGCGGCAGGTGCAGGAGCTGGCCCGGCAGGGCCATCCCGCTGCCCGGAGGATCTTCCGGGATATGGGGGTGCCTTGCCCATACGCTGGCCCTGTATGCTGAAATTTACCCGCTGCGCCATGTGATGGTGCTGGGCCGTGTGGCCTCCGGTATCGGCGGGGAGTGGATGACGGAGACCTGCCGCTGTGTGCTGGCGGAGGAGTACCCTCAGCTGCCGCTGGAGGTGCTGCTGCCGGACGATCGCTTCCGCCGCATCGGACAGTCCGTGGCCGCCGCCAGTCTTCCGCAGGTGCGCCCGTAACGCTGCCATCCCCGAATCGGCAGATCTTTCCGAACGGTGTGTGCCGGTTGGAACGCCTTGCTCTGTGTGCCGGTTGGAACGCCTTGCTCAATGAGGTGTCCTGCCAAATGGTGTACCCTGCCGAGTGGAACACCCTGCCAGATGAGCCGCCTTACCAAATGCGGCACCGTGCCGAGTGAGGTGGCTTACCAAATGCGGCACCGTGCCGGGTGAGGTGGCGTACCAAATGCGGCACCCTGCCGGGTAAGGCGGCTTTGCCAAATGACTTATTCTATAAACCGTGAATTTCCAAATTTTTGTTCTGCTCCCGTTGCCGGGCGGCAGGCTATCGAATGAAAAATATCAGAATGACCCTCCGGCTTTTGCCGGAGGGTCATTCCGTTGATCGTTCTCTTCTTGATGACAGGTGGAGTTACTTCGGGGCCGTAGCGCAGATCGCTCCAGACTGTCCGAAATGCCCCATGATCGGACATCCGGTTTTCCAGTGCCGTTTTTGCCGGATATTGCAGAAATCTGTGCGGATAGCTGTAATGGAACCGGCTATCCAGCACATTTCGGTATTCTGCGTGAGGAATTTCATCGGCGGCATAGACCACATAGCCCCGCCCGTGCTGCGCCGCAGTGGACAGAGAAAATGTCCCGAAAATGTCCCGCTGTCCATAGATGCCCTGATAGCCGTAGGGGAGGTATCCTCCTCCAGAGAGTGGTAGGGCGCCCAGAAGGTCTCCCCGCCCCCGATCGTACAGAACCCGGCCGGCGACCTCTCCGGCGGCGCTCCACAGCTCATCCGACTGGTATACCGCCCAGAGCTGTATGGCGGCTGTCCCATGGAAGGGCGGGGCCGTGTTCCAGAGAAAGTGGCGGAAGATCATCCAGCCGGCAGGCTCTCCCGTCAGCTTTGCCCCTACCCCCCGGTTATGCATAGCGGGTTGGAGCCGCTGCTTCGGCAGAAGCCTCCCTCCTGGTCGAACTCCTGAACGCTGACCACCGCCTGTATGGCCCCACGACAGGCATCGATCTCCTCCCGCCGCAGGAGCCGGAAGCCCAGTAGCATCAGCACCAGCCCGATGCCGGGCAAAAGGTAGTTCAGTCCCCAGAGATTCGTCCCCAGGGCGGTCAGGGCCGTGCCTGCCAGCACCCGGCCCATGGCCCGCTTCCACGGAGTGACCGCCACCTTATCCGGCAGGCGCTCCGGTACGCTGGCCTGCAATGCGTCCTCGAAGGCCTTTTCGTTCAGAAAGTCCCAGTCCTCCTTAGGCACCCTCATCACCTTCCGGTAATTTCCGTAGCTGCCGTTGCAGCCGGTATAGCCGTCCCTCCACCGCCCGCTCCGTAAGCCCCAACTCCAAGGCAATCTGGGCGGTGGATTGAGTAGTATTTTCGGTAAAACAGAAGCCGCTCACCGGCGGATAGCTGCTCCAGCGCCGCTTGCAGGGCGGTCTGCCGCTCCTGAAGCAAAGGCACTTCCTCCGGCGTCAGCTCCGGGGGGGGGATCCTCCGACAGGGGCCTCGGCCTCGCCGTGCCGGGAGATCCGCCGGGCGTGATTCAGCGCCGCATGACGGGTGAGAGGTCAGCCGGCCATTCCAGCTTCCCCGCTCCTCCTGAAAGGGATCGATTTTTTCTCCCAGACCCGCATTCACCTCGGAAAGACACTCCTCCCGCTCCTGAGGGTCCCGCAGAATTGGGGAGCGATGACGTATCGCACAGCGGCCCATCGTGTACCAGCAGGGCGTGTAGCCCCTGGTCCCGCTCACGCAAAGAAGGCGATGATCTTCGCTCCTGCTCACAATACGGTCTCCCTCCCTTCGCTTCTACTGGATCATACACGGTATCCGGAAAAATCCCACGTTTTTTGCGGCAGCTGTCAAAAAAAGGATGAACCACCGAGAATATGGCTCATCCTTTTTCGTACATTATTCATCCGTTCTTACGGTAGACTATCCACTCCAGCAGCCGCACGGTGGTGTTGCCCACGTTGGCATACTGCCGCTCCGCCTGCCCCGGCAGGGAGCAGTCCCGGCTCTCCAGCCGGAACACTTCGCCGCCGCAGGTGACCTTCACCGTTCCGCTGAGCACCGTCAGGTACACACGAGAGCCGGGGACGTGGTCCGCCGCCTCATAGACACCGCTGATGAAAAATCCATCTGCGCCTCCTGCGGCTGTCGGTATCAAAGGGGAACAGGGGATAGGGATGACTTTGCCCGCCGTAGAGGCGCTGCCTTCGGCCAATGCCCACGCCCGGTACAGAGTGGCGGGAGCCTCACGGTTTTCAATGAGCAGCTCCAGAGGGACGTGGAGTCCGGCGGCGATCTTGCCCAGCACCGCCAGCGTGGGGTTCACGCTGCCGCGCTCTACCTGCCCCCACATACTCACAGAGATGCCGGCCAACTCCCGCTGCCCGATCCATGCTCAGCCGCTGGGACTTGCGGATGCGGTGAATATTTCCGGCCACAGCCTGATGCAGTTCCATACCGTTTCCTCCAATATTCTGCCTGTTTTCTCTATCATATTACTGAAATCGGGCAGATTTGTCAATACCTGACGGTGGAATATACAGATGATATTCGGCAGTATCCGCTTGGGGGAAGTCACTCTGCGTGCCGGTGAGGAGGTGAGTTTTCCCAGCAGCAATTTCTTTTCGTGCCTCCGGCGGGTAACTTTCTTTCAATAGCGAAAGAAAGTTACTAAAGAACGCCAGCAGAAACCGATGGTTTCTGCACTTCCTTTACCTTCAAGAGTCTTGTTTGTTATGGGGCGTAGTGGGAATTGACTGTGCAGCAGACCGCTGCCGCTCCTGCTTAGGTGAAGGGGCGTGTGGGGTCTACCGCCGGGGGAATGATTCCCTTAGCGAGAACACGACCAGTCTGCGGACTGGTCTCGGAATGACAGAATTATCTTATGCGAGAAACTCCCAGCGGCCAAACAAGACTTGTGCCTTCTTGACGTGTCATTGCCCAGGAAACCGCCGAAGCGCCGCCTGTGGCGGAAGCAACAAGGCGGCTTCGAGGAAGTGTCCCAGTTTTCACGCCACAACGTGGCTGGAAACCGGCTGACACGACGGTGACAGCCGAGCACCCGTGGCGATCCGTTCCCCCACGGTAGAACAACAGACTTCTTCAACTGGTAGGGTAGCGGTAGCGATAGTAGAAGTACGCCAATTCCCTGCTTCGGCGGGATTTAGGATGCAGCTCTTGCCCAGCAAAGAGGAAGTCTTGAAACCTAAGGTTTCAAGTGGCGTTCTTTGGGAAACCGCCGCAGTGCCGCCTGTGGCGGCGGAAGCAGCAAGGCGGTTTCGAGGAAGTGCCCGGTTTCCATGCCGCAACGGGGCTGGAGATCGGCTGACACGACGGTGAATCTTTCTGCCGCTATTGGCAGAAAGTTACCCGCCGGAGGCAAGAAAGAGGCTGTTGGAAAAAAGTAGGCCGTCGGAGACAAAAGAGGAAAGAACTGCCGGAGAGTAGGGTGCCGACAACATACCATCGATGAACAAGGGCAAGTACGCCTGCCACCGATGGTAACAAAAGGGGAGGAGAACGGCGCAGGCATTCTCCTCCCCTTGATCTATGAAAGCGTTATCTCTTCCAGCGCACACCACCGGGGATGTCCGTGATCTCCACGCCCATGGCCTTCAGATCGTCCCGGATGCGGTCCGCCTCGGTGAAGTCCTTGGCCTTCTTGGCGTCGTAGCGGGCCTGCAGCAGAGCCTCCACCTGAGCGTCCGTCTCGCCGCTCTCGCTGACGATCTGGAACCCGCCGGAGGCCGGAGCGGTCTGCTTCTGCTCTGCCTTTTTCCGGGCGGCATTCTCCAGCAGATCCAGACTCAGCACCCGGTCGAAGTCCGCCAGCACATACCGCTTGGTGGCCCCGTTGGTCTTGGCCTTCAGCACGTCATACAGCACCGTCACCGCCATGGAGGTGTTCAGGTCGTTGTCCATGGCCGTGCGGAACTTCTGCCTTGCAAGGCCGCTGCCGCCGCCATATCCACCGCACCGTCCTCCCCCGGCAGGGCGACGATCCTGGCGATGAGCTTGCCATAGGCCACGGCGGCGTTGTCCAGATTCTCCCCAGCTGAACACCAGGCTCCTTTGCGGTAGTGGCTCTGGAGGCAGAAGAACCGGTATACCACCGGCGCATAGCCCTTCTCCTCCAGCAGGGACACCGTCAGGAACTCGCCCTTGGACTTGCTCATCTTGCCGCTGCTGGTGTTGAGGTGGGCACATGGCACCACTGGGGGCACCAAGGGTGGCCCAGATAGCTCTCCGACTGGGCGATCTCGTTGGTGTGGTGGGGAAGGCGTTGTCCACGCCGCCGCAGTGGAGATCCAGATACCACCGTTGTACTTCATGGAGATACCGGAGCACTCGATGTGCCAGCCGGGGTAGCCCACGCCCACGGGGAATCCCACTTCAGCTCCTGGTCCTCAAACTTGCTCTTGGTGAACCACAGCACAAAGTCCGCCTTGTTGCGCTTGTTCTGGTCCTCTTCCACGCCCTCCCGGACACCGACGGCGAGATCCTCCTCGTTGTGGTCGTTAAAGACATAATACTTCTCCAGCTTGGCTGGATCGAAGTACACGTTGCCGCCTGCTACATAGGCGTAGCCTTTCTCCAGCAGACGGGTGATGATCGGATATAGTCATCAATGAGCCCCGTGGCGGGCTCCACCACATCCGGGGTCTTAATATTCAGCTTGCGGCAGTCCTCAAAGAAGGCGTCGGTGTAGTATTTGGCGATCTCCATGACGGTCTTGTGCTCCCGGCGGGCGCCCTTGAGCATCTTGTCCTCGCCCTCGTCGGCATCGGAGGTCAGGTGTCCCACATCGGTGATGTTCATGACGCGTTTGACATTGTAGCCGCAGTACCGCAGGTATTTTTCCAGCACATCCTCCATGATGTAGGTGCGCAGATTGCCGATATGGGCAAAGTGGTACACGGTGGGGCCGCAGGTATACATCTCCACGTGGCCCGGCGTGTGGGTCCGAACTCCTCCTTCTTATGGGTGACAGAATTATACAGATACATAGTCAAGCTCCTTTTGGCTGCAAATTTTAGCTGCAAAAATTCGGAAAGCTCCGTGCAGAACAAAAAACGCCTCCCATGCCCGCAGGCATGAGAGGCGAAGCGGTGCTCCACGGTTCCACTCTCGTTTATCGCTCTATGGCCGGTGACGGGCGGCCTGCCGGAGGGCATCTGCATCCCCCGCGCTCCCGGATGCACTTTCGGCCCTTGCTCCCGCAGACGGCTTTGCAGCCGGTGGCCATCCCTCTCTGCCCGGGCGCCGGGCGTACTCTTCCGATCAACGTGCTATGTTACGATGCTTATGGTATCAGGATTTCCCCGCCGGTGTCAAGTACGGCTTTTTCCCGGCGGGGGTACGGTTGACGCTGATCCGTCAGGCCCAGCAGAGATACAGGGGTCTTCAAGACATATTGCCCCTCACCCGTACGTTTTCTCAGCCGTCTATGACATCGATGGTCTGAAGTCCGGAGCGCATCACCAGATGCCGCAGGGTCGGCCGGTACATGAAGGGGCTTTCAGGAGCTTTTGCAGCGATCTTCCTCCGCAGATGGCCGGTGGCCCGCCGATAGGCCTGATGGAGATCCGCCGGTGCGGCGGTCAGCACCTCTGCCAGCAGTCGGGCTGAGTCCATGGCGAAGCTGATGCCCTCAAAGGAGCTGGTGCTGATGAAGCCGGCGGCCTCTCCGATGAGGAAGGCGCCGTCCCGGCCCAGTGAGACGTCTCCCGGGGATGGGAGGGACGCAGCACCATGCAGGGCCTCGGTTTTCAGCGGCTCGCCGAATACAAAGGCGAACCGCTCCTGCAGCGCTGCTTCTGCCGGTCGAACATCTCCCGGCAGCTCGGGGCAAAGGCACCGCCGAAGATGAATACCTGATCCGGAGATGGACCAGGAGCAGGCATCGCTGGTGTCGGGGTCAAAGATACAGGAATAAAAGGGCTTGGGGGGTGCCGCTCCGGGAACCACTGCTGGATGGCGGTATAGCCGGATGCGCTTTTCTGGTACAGAGCCCGCCGTACCACGGAGTTGGCACCGTCCGCCCCCAGATACCGGCAGGTCATCTGCTGTCCGCCGACCAGAGTCACCCGATATCCCTCCGTCAGACGTTCCACGGCTATGACCTGCCCGTCGATGCGCTGGCAGGGGACCATATCCAGCAGCCACGCATCGAACTTCTGCCGGTCCATGTTCAGGTAGGTGCGCTGATAGTGCCGCACCAGTCCGGCCTCCAGATCGATGGTCTTGACGGAGAAGATCTGCGGGTCCACCAGAACGTCCTTAGGGAGGGTGATATCATACCGGGCCAGAGAGCGCTGGGCATCCTCCGAGAGTAGACCGCCGCAGGGCTTGGAGAGGTCGCTCCGATAGATGACGGCACAGCGCATTTTTCCGAGGCAGTAGTCGGGCCAAGGTGGCTCCGGCAGGTCCGCCGCCGACGATGACAAGATCAAAATTCATAGGGATACGGTTACTTGTTCTCTTGGAATACGTCCCAGTTTTTGGCGAAGTACTCCACGCCGGAGTAGACGGTGGTCACCAGAATGACGCCCTGGCACACCAGATTCAGCCAGTGGGGGGGATGCCGAAGAGCATCGGCAGATGCACACCATGGTGCTGGCGGTCTTGACCTTGCCGGACCAGCCTGCGGCGATGACCCGGCCCTTCTCCGGCAATGAGCCGCATCCCGGACACGGCGAATTCCCGCAGCAGCACCACAGCCAGTACCCAGCCCACCATGTCGCCGGTCTCCACGAACCAGCACAGCGCCGCCATTACCAGACACTTATCCGCCAGCGGATCGGCAAACTTGCCAAAAGTCCGACACCTGATTATAGTGTCGGGCCACATATCCGTCCACAGGTCCGTCAGGCAGGCCAAAATGTATACCCCCAGCGCCACATAGCGGCTGCCGGGGAAGCCCAGTATACGATCACAAGAAACAGCGGGATCATAAACACCCGTGCAAGGGGTCAACTTGTTGGCAGTGTTCGCCAGGCATAGCTTTATTCCTCCTCAGAAAGTTCCTCCACCGCTTCGCCGGTGAGGTCGCCATCCATGGCGCCGGTGATACGCACCATGACAAAGTCTCCGGGCTCCACATCCCGCTCCGCCGTAAAGAAGATGCCCGTCGATGCCGGGGCTCTCGGCATTCGCGGCCCATAGCTCATGGCTGAACGTCATAGCAAATCGCTGCTTTCTCACGGTGTCGCCCATGCGTGCTTTGTCCGTTGAACTCGTCCATGACCTGTGTTTGAATCTCCATTACCAGCTCCGCCCGGCGGGCCTCCTCGTGTCCACCGGTTCCAGCATTCTGGCCGCCGGGTCCCTCCTCCGGTCGGGGAAGGCCCACCACTGGAGCTTCTGCTCGCCCAAGAGCAATACGTAACTG
>VOFK01000470.1_pt1 | contig 26658 bp, 28 predicted proteins | sample 5384121 | NCBI WGS metagenome assembly VOFK01 (sample SAMN12384730, study PRJNA508395) | human gut metagenome | isolation source: healthy gut J | host: Homo sapiens | reverse complement strand
GAGGCGGCCGCTCTATCCAACTGAGCTACGGGGCACAACAGCGTTATTTTTTAGCGCAAAGGGGCGGCGGGTGTCAATGACCGGCGGCAGAAACGGGTCGCACGGTTGCGCGCGGCGGGAAATCATGGTATGATAAACGGACTGTGCACAAAGGAGGTTGCCCCATGCGTCTCATCCGCGAGGAAAAAGCCTTCATCCGGGAGGCCGTTTTGCTCATGCTCCCGATGATTTTGCAAAATTTCGTGACATTTTCCATGTCCATGGCCGACACGTTCATGGTCGGCGTGCTCGGCGAGACGGCGCTCGCCGCCGTGACGATGGCCAACAGTCCGTTTTACGTCATGCAGCTGATGATCTTCGGCGTGCAGAGCGGCATGCAGCGTGCTCGTGGCAGTACCACGGCCGCGGCGATCAGGGGGCCATCAACCGCGTCATGGGCATCGCGCTCTTTGTTTCCACGACGATCACGGGCCTGCTCGCCGTCACGGCATTCTGCATCCCGGAGCAGATCATGCGCGTGCTCACCAACGCCGACCTCGTCGCGCCCGGCGCGGCGTACACGCGCTACGTCGGCTTTTCGTACTTCTTCTCCGCCATCAGCGGCGTGTACATCGCCGCCCAGCGCAGCACGGAAAATCCCCGCCTCGGCGCCATCCTGCTCACCGTGTCCGGCGCGCTGAACATTTTCCTCAACTGGGTGCTCATCTACGGCAAGCTCGGCGCGCCCATGCTCGGCTGCGCGGGCGCGGCCGTCGCCACGCTCATCAGCCGCGCGTTCGAGGTCGCGGTGCTGTGCGTGTATGCCCGGTGTCAGCCGCCGGCTGCCGCTCATGCCGCGCGCTGCTGCACCCCGGCCGCGTGATCGCAAAGGACTTTGCCAAGTACGCCCTGCCGTCGTGTGCAATGAGTGTTTGTGGTCGCTCGCGTTTTCGCTCTACACGGTCATCATGGGGCATATGGGCAACAACACACCCATCCTCTCGGCCACACCATCGCCGGGAACCTGCAGCGCATGATGACCCCGGCGTCGTTCGCCGCGGGCGGCGGCCGCCGTGCTCATCGGCGGGAGATCGGCCGCGGCAATCGCGATCAGGTGCAGCGCAAGGGCACCTGGTGCTCGACGGGCTGGCGCTCGTCGTCGGCCTCGTGTGCATGGGCATCATCGCGCTCGTGCGCAACGTGCTGCTGCGGCCGTACATCCCTGCCGCTGATGCACATGGAGGGCGCGGCGTGCGATATTGCCATGTACATGATGGGCGTGCTCATGCTCGTGCAGCCGGTGTCGAGCGTGAGCCTGACGAACATCGTCGGCGTGCTGCGCGGCGGCGGGGACGTGCGCTATGCGATGCTGTGCGACGTCGGGCCGCTGTATGCGGTGTGTCTGCCGCTGGCGGCGCTCACGGCGCTCGTGTGGAAAGCTCGACATCCGGTACGTGTACCCGCTCATGTCCATTGACGTGATCGTGCAGATCTTCCTGTGCGTGCCGCGGCTGCGCTCCGGCAAGTGGATCCACGACGTGACCCGCGGTGCCGGCGAACTGGAGACGTGACGGCCCCGCAATATCTTAACAAACAATTCAGGTGATCCTTCACAGAATCGTCATCCTTTTTTCGGGAACCAATTTACAATGGGAGCGTCTCATCCTGTAAAGCACCGCGGCCCCTGGATCGCGGGGAAAGGGAAACCTACACCATGAAATTTCTCAAACGGGCTCTGCCCATCGTGCTCGCCGTGTGCCTGCTCGCAAGCCTTGGCGCCGTGTCGGCCATCGACGCCGGCGAGACGCGCACCGTCATCGGCGCCGACCTCACGGACGACCAGATCAAGACCGTCTACAAGACCTTCGGCATCGAGCGCGGCAGCGTCAAGGAGCTGACCGTCACAAACAAGGACGAGCGGCAGTATCTCAGCGGCGTCATCAGCGACGCGCGCAGATCGGCACCAAGTCCATCTCCTGCATCTCCATCGAGGTGCTCGACGCCGGCAAAGGGCATGACCGTCAACACGTCGCACATCTCCTACTGCACGAGCCAGATGTACATCAGCGCGCTGGCCACGGCCGGCATCACGGACGCGAAGATCACCGTGACCGCGCCGTTCGACGTCTCGGCACGGCGGCGCTGACGGGGCGTGTACAAGGCGTATGGGACATCACGGGCACAAAGCTCGACGAGACCGCCAAGGCCGTCTCCTCGCAGGAACTGGCCACGACGGCGGAGCTCGCGCAGGCCATCGGCGACTATGACTCGGTCGAGATCGTCAACGAGCTCAAGCTCATCCTCAACGAGACGAAGGACATGACCGACAGTGAACTGCGCGCCAAGATCAAGGAGATCGCCGCCGAGTACGACGTCACGCTCACGGACGACCAGATGACCCAGCTCGTGAACCTCTGCCGCTCGCTCGAAAAGTTGGACACGAACGCCCTGCTCTCGAAGGTCAGGCCGTGCAGGACACGCTCAAGCAGCTGGCCGGCGCGAAGGATAAGATCGCGTCCTTCACCGGCAAGGTCAAGGACGTCATCACCGCCATCGGCGATTTCTTTGACCGTGTCATTTCCCTCTTCCGCAAGTAACCCCGGATAGAAAGAACCCGCCCGCAGGCAGTGCCTGTGGGCGGGTTTTTGATACCAAAAGCGCGGGCGGTACATCAGCTTTCACCGCCTGCAGAAGCAGCTGCATAAGAAACAATATGCTGCCAGCCTTAGCAAGCATCTACAATCGTCTCTCCCCATATATCCTTAAGCGTATTTCCATTGATACGTGCATTTTCAAACAACTCTCGACAAGAGCCAAATGCCTGCATATTGTCAAAATCGTCGCTCAAATACGAACGGCTTCCTTTGTGTGTGAAATCCAATAATCCCTTCCGCGATACGAAAAATGGATTTCTCTCCCGTGCACGGTCGCGTTATGCCTGACCGCCTCATATGTCTCCCAAACCGGGTCACTCCACTCTGGTATTGCGGCTTGTTGAATGACATTCATCAACAGTGTGCCATCAACACAAACTTGCTCGCATAATTCTTCCAACGAGTTCCGCTGCTGAGGCATCGCATCTGTGGTCACAAAACGATACCGGAAGCCGAATAAAGATTGGCGCCTTTCAAGTGTGTAGAATTCAGATCGATAACAAAAAACACAAGGAAAGTATGTTGCTGCAAATACATCTTAATTTCCTGTATCGTCACACACTTCACCTACAATTATGTTCTTCTACTGTTCGTCCCTGCAATGCAAATTATACGCGGATTGCAGGCAGACTTTCTGATGCTTGGGGAGTACCTGAAGCAACGCCTCATACACTTCCTCATAAAACTGGATGCGCACAAACCCAGGCTTTGTCCTGAGAGAATTGATGCGATTTGCTGGACTCTTGCCCTTGTACTTCGGCAGCGGCTCGTAACTCAAATAAATCCACCAGCGAGTTGTTCCGGTTGTCGTTGCATAATCCATGCCGACGATGCAACGATCATAGTACAAAAAGCAACACTTTTTACGAAAGGGGCATTTGCAAACCAGATGGTCCGGATACAAATACATATAATGACACATGCGAAGAAACCAAATCGCAGTCCATAGACAGGCACCCCACATAAAAATCGCAAACAGCAGATAAATACCTTTGCTCCACTCTCGCCATCCGCTCCCGAACACCGTGATTGCCCACAGCAGAATCACAAGTATTTCTGCACCCAGTCCAGCGAACGCCGTCGGAACACATTTGTATCTTTTCATTTTCATTGGCTTCCGAGCGCTTCCTTTCCTCACGGCATGCATGGCGTCATTTTTCCAGCGCGGCGAGCTTCTCGCGGCGGATACGGTCGGCGTCCCGGCGGACGAAGTACGCGGGGATGAGGATGAACACCGCGCTCACGGCCGCGGCCAGAAACAGCTCATACGGGTAGAGATAGCTGCCGGCATAGCTCGGGTACTTGGCGAGGATGGCCGCCGTCGGCTCGAGCGCGACGGCCCGGATGATGAGCGGATCGAGAATGCTTGCGAGCACCATGGGCAGAACGATGTAGATGACCATCTTGACGCTCTGCGACGCGCCGGCGCCCCTCGGGCGTATAGTCGCGCGCCGAGGCCGTGAACAGCCCCGCCATGGCGAGGTTGCCGGCCATGATGCACGTGCCGCCGACGCACAGCAGCGGCATGGCGTGGCCGACGAACTTGATCGAATAAGCGATCAGGCCGCCGAGCACCTGCAAAATTGCCACGGGGTAATAAAACTTCTCCTTGCCGAAGCGGTCCATGACCTTGCCCGCGAGGACGGACAGCACGGCCGAGGCAAGTACGACGATGCCAATGGGCAGGATGTAGTTCTCGATCCCGAGCGTGACCTCCACGAGCGAGATCATGTACGGCTGCCACATCTGCATGGCGAGACCCGAAAACATCATGCCAAAAAAGCAGATGTAGATCATCTTATTGGCGCGGATGTTCGCCGGGCGGAAAGCATAGAGCACGTCGCGCAGGTACGTGTCGCCCTGCACGGGGCGCAGGGCCGGACTGTCTCGGAAGATGCACAGGCCGAGCACACCGGCCGCACTCGTCAGGCCGCCGAGCACGAGGAAAAATCCCGTCCAGTTGCCGTTCACGGTCATGGAGTCAAACCCCGCGAAGATCACAACGAGCGCGGAGAATCGGCATGATGCTCAAAACGATATCGACGGTGCCGCGGTTGGTGACGTCCGTCACGTCCGTGACCCAGGCGGAAAAGGCCGAGTCGTTGGCCGTGCTGCCGATGGCGGACATGACGCAGTCCATCACGACGAAGAGCGTCACCGCGAGGCCGACGTCGCCGCCGACCTGCCCGTTGCCGAAGAGCGCGAACGCGGCGGTCGTCGCGCCCCAGAGAATGTACCCCCAGCAGACGAACGAGCGGCGGCGTCCCACGCGGTCGGACCACGCGGCGCTGAAGATCGTGGCGCGAGCGCGGCGGCGATGGCGCTGGCCGCGACGGTCGCGGACGTCGCCCAGCCGGCAGCCGTGATGTTTTTCTGAATGTAGGTGGAAAAGTAGACGTTCTCGACCATCCAGGCAATCTGCCCGATGAAGCCGAACACCAGCAGACTCGCCCAGACGCGCGCGCCGAGCGGCGTCGCCTTTTTGACGACCAGATTCTCCTGCATGAAAGTTCTCCCCTTTGCAAGGCGTTATCGCCTGATTATACCATGTTCTCCCCCGCCCGGCAACCGAAAGCCGCCGCCAGGCGCTGTAACCGGCTCGGAAACGTTTTCGCCTTCTCCGCGCACAAAAAATATAAAAAATTTTTTGTGTTTTGCATTAAAAAAAAGAAGGGCGCATTATTACGGCAGAACGGAAATGAGATCATTTTCCGCAAGACAGAGCTTGCTTTCCTCACAAGGTTGTTTACCGGTTATTTACAACTTTACCCCACACACACACAAACTTTTGCTTGCTCTGCAGCGCCTGCGCGACACCCGCGCGGGCGCATTCTCTTTTAAAAGACGTGTTCCCTTTTTCAATCATAACACAGCGCCCGGGGCTCTTTTCGGCTCCGGGCATTTCGCGCCCTCCCCTTTGCAGGACACAAACCGGTCACACAACGCACACTGAATCCGCTGTCTTTGAAAGCCTTCCCCGTACGGGGAAGGCTCCCTCCCTGCAGCGATAATCAAAGCGCCGCCCCACATCGTTTCGATGCGGAGCGGCGCTTGACTCTGCTGATGCTGTACAGCTTTCACGCGGCCTTCGCGGTCTTGCCCGCGCGCCACGCCTCGAACTTGGCGCGCATATGGTCGTTCAGGCGGCAGAACGCCTTCATCACCGGCCACGACAGAAAGCCGAACACGATGAGGATGAGCGCGCTCTGCAAATTCAGCTTCTGCAGGCTGAACAGCGTCGGGAAGCCGAAATACGCGATTACAAACAGCACGCCGAGCACGACGATCATCACCTTGCGGATGGTGTTGTACGGCTGGCACGTGCGGTGTACCATCATGAGGCCGACAATGCCCATGACGCCGGTGCAGATCGTGATCATAGCCGTGTCGTCGAGCTGGAAGGCGATATAAAACAGCAGGATGCCCACGACCATCGCCAGATCCGTCATCGCGGCCGGCAGCGCGCGGAAGAGCACGTTGCGCAAAAACTTCCCCTCGACGAGGTTCTCGTTCGGCTCCATAGCGAGGATGAACGACGGGATGCCGATGGTCACGGCGCTCACGAGCGTGAGCTGCGCGGGACTGAACGGATACGGCAGCGTAGCAAAGAGCGTGAAAAACGTGAGGAAGAACGAGAAGATGTTTTTGACCAGATACAGCGACGCGCTGCGCTCGATGTTGTTGATAACGCGGCGGCCCTCCGCCACGACCGACGGCATGGAGGCAAAGTTCGAATCCAGCAGCACGATGTGCGACACCTGGCACGCCACGTCGCTGCCCGAGGCCATGGCGATGGAGCAGTCGGCCTCCTTGAGCGCGAGCACGTCGTTGACGCCGTCGCCCGTCATGGCCACGGTGTGGCCGTCGGCCTTGAGCGCCTGCACGAGGCTGCGCTTCTGCGCCGGGGTCACGCGGCCGAAGACCGTGTACTTACCCACCGCATCGCGGATGGCCTCCTCGGTCGTGAGCGTGCGCGCATCGACGAAGCGGTCGGCGTTTTCGATGCCGGCGCGCTTGGCCACCTCGGACACCGTGCGTGCATTGTCGCCGGAGATGACCTTCACGGCCACGCCCTGACTGGCAAAGTAGCCGAACGTCTCTGGCGCCTCGGCGCGGATCTTGTTCGAGAGCAGGATCAGCGCGATGGGCAGCAGGTCGGCATTCAGCGTCTCGTCCGAGAGCGTGCCGTCATACATGCCCAGCAGCAGCACGCGGCAGCCCTTGGCAGAGTAGCCCTCGATCTGCTCCTGATACGGGTTTTCCCGCCCGGCGAGCAGCACGTCCGGCGCACCGAGCAGGTACGTCTCCTCGGCGTGGAACGACACGCCGCCATATTTCTTTGCCGACGAGAACGGCAGCGTCGCCGTCGCGTCCTGCGTCTTTTCGCCCGTGAAATAGCGCCGCAGAGCGGCCATGGTGTCGTTGTCAGCCTGCATGGCGTAAACGTAGTCGGACATGATCATGCGGATGTCCTCGAGCGTGAAGCGGTCGTCGCACAGGGGGCAGACATCCTCGACGATCATCTTGTTTTCCGTCACGGTGCCGGTCTTATCCACGCACAACGTATCCACGCGCGCGAGCGTCTCGATGCAGCCGAGCTCGTGCACGAGCGTCTTGCGCTGGGCCAGACGCACGACGCCTGCCACGAGCGCAAGGCTGGTAAGCAGGTACAACCCCTCGGGGATCATGCCGATGATGGAGCCGACCGTGCTCGTCACGGCGATAGGCACCGAACGGTCAAGCCACACGAACTCCTTAATGAACATCACCACGCCGAGCGGGATGACGATAATGCCGATCCACTTGACGAGGTTCTGCAGCGAGCGCATCATCTCCGACTGCTGCGGCTTCTTGGCGCGCTTGGCCTCCTGCGTCAGGCGCGAAACATAGGAGTCTGCGCCGACGTCCGTCAGCTGCGCGCGGCACATGCCACTGACGACGAAGCTGCCCGACAGGAGCTTGTCGCCGGGGTTTTTCTTGATCTCGTCCGATTCGCCCGTGATGAGCGCCTCGTTGACGTAGCAGCTGTCCTGCGCCACGACGGCGTCGGCATAGATCTGGTTGCCGGCAGCGAAGACGACAATGTCGTCGCGCACGAGCTGCGCGGTGTCGACGGTCACGCGCCTGCCGTCGCGCACGGCGACGGCCTTGGGTGAGGCGAGGATGTTGAGCTTGTCGAGCGTTTTCTTCGAGCGGATCTCCTGAATGATGCCGATGGCGGTGTTGACGATGATGACGCCCATAAACGTCAGGTTCAGCCACTGCTGCACCGCGATCACGCACAGCGCCAGCAGGAAAAACAGCATATTAAAATAGGTAAAAATGTTGCTCAGGACGATCTGCTTAACGGTCTTGCCCGGCGGGTCGACGGGCGCATTCGTCCAGCCGGCGTCCGTGCGCTCACGCACCTGCGCGCTCGTCAGGCCCTGCTGCGGGTCCGGATGCGCGACCGGCACGTCCCGCCGCTCCGGCGTCTCGGGCTCGGGCGCGCGCTTGTCTTTGATTTTTTCGATCAGATTGGCCAAAGGTCTGCCTCCAAAATGAGAATACCCAATATTATAGCGTCTCGCGCTGCGGAAAGGAACAACTGTTTGTGAATATTTGCTTAAAAATGGCGCAAATTTTCGGCAGCCTGCACGGTGTGGCGCAGCAGCAGCGCGGTCGTCACACTGCCGATGCCGCCGGGCACGGGCGTGCAGACGGCGATGGCCGCAGCATCAGGCGCCACGTCGCCGCGCAGCGTGCCGTCTGGCAGCGCGGTCGCGCCCGCGTCGAGCACGATCTGCCCCGGGCGCACAAAGTCAGTCGTGATGATGAGCCCCGGCGTGCCCGCCGCGGCGAGCAGAATGTCGGCGTCCCGGCAGCGGGCGGCGAGATCGGGCGTTTTCCGGTGGCAGAGCGTCACGGTCGCGTCCGCGCGCGTGAGCAGCAGCGCGGCCGGCCGGCCAATCACCAAGCTCCGGCCCACGATGGTCACGCGCCTGCCTGCGGGGTCAATGCCGTGCGCACGCAGCAGCTCCATACACGCCTCGGCCGTGCAGGGGGCGAAGCCCGCCGCCCCGGTCACGAGCGTGCCGAGCGATGCCGTTGTCATGCCGTCCACGTCCTTGCGCGCATCGAGCGTGTCGAGAATTTCCTGCGCGCGCAGCGCCTCCGGCAGCGGCCGCAGCAGCAGCACGCCGTGCACCGCGCCGTCCGTGCTCAGGGCGCGCAGGGTGTCGGTCAGGGCTTCGGGCGCGCAGTCCGCCGGCAGGGGCACGGGGCGCACGGTGATGCCGCAGTCCTCCGCCGAGAGTGCGATGCTGCGCAGATAGGCTAGATCGTCCGGCTGCGCGCCGACGGACACGGCCGCGAGGCAGGGGGGTGCATCGAGTGCGGCGGCATGCTCACGCACCTGCACATAGATTGCCGCGGCGGCAGGCGTTCCGGTCAGGGTGTTCGCCATGGATCAGCCCTCCCCGCGCAGCGCGGCAAGCACCGCGTCCACGGTCTGCGCGCAGCATTGCACCACGGTTACGCGCAGGTGCTCGGCGCGCGCCTCGGTCTCGGCGCGGTCAGCGGGCGCGAGCAGGCCGGTATTGACAAAAACGTTCATGGCCGCGGCCTCCGCCGCCGCGCGGCACAGGGCCGCCGCACACGACCCGACGTCCGAGCGCAGGAGGGGGCTGGCCGCCTCGAGTGCGGCGGCCAGCAGCAGCGCCACCTGCTCGCAGTGCGCCAGCATATCCAGCGGGGCCTGGCACGCCGTGCGCGCCGCGACCGCGAGCGCGGCTACGCGTTCGGGGTCGGTCTTCGGGATGGCGTAGGCCCGCTGCAGCGGCAGGAAGCCCGCCGCGTCCGCGTCGATGAGCGTGAGCAGCGCCGTGCGCTGTGCATCACACGCGGCGGCCAGCGTCGCGAGCGCGTCCGTGCGCTCGGCATAGCGGGGGTTCGCTGCCGTTACGTTCGCGGCCATCGCGGCTAAACTCGCCGCCAGCGCCCCCGTGAGCGCGGCCGCGCCCCCGCCGCCCGGCGCGGGCGACGCGGAGGCGAGCTGCGCGGTAAATTCGGAAAGGGTCCGGTCGGTCATATGAAAAACCTCCTTGGGGGATGATTCGCAGTTGCGTCATGTGAAAAGTCCTTGCCCAACACCCAAGCCTTCTCCTTGCCGAGAAGGTGCCGAGCATCGCGAGGCGGATGAGGTGTTTCCTGACGTTACGCACCATGGCAATTCCGCTTTTGCACCGCTCGACCGGTGCCGCGGCAAATGAGGCGGCAAGGTACCGGTCTCCTCCAGCGGCCCCGGTCATGCGCCGCGTGTCCGTCCCGCACCCATGGGCTCCCTTGTGTAAAGGGAGCTGGCAGCCGATAGGCTGACTGAGGGATTGATACGTTGATTTCTGCGCCGGCTTCGTATCTGCAACCCCTCCGTCACGGCGCAGAGCGCCGTGCCACCTCCCCTTACACAGGGGAGGCATTGCCTGCCTCGGATGAGATCTGGCATCGTCGGGTGCGTCACCGGCACACATATTATATTGTATTATACCGCGTGGCGGGGCGGTTGAAAAGTGGGCGTGTGGGCTTTTTGTGCGCTTTTTGGGCATACTGACCCAAAAGGGAGGAATGACCATGCAAGACGGTTTCCTGCGCGCGGCGGCGGCGTCCATCCCCGTGGCCGTGGCCGATCCCCGGCGCAATGCGGCCGCGATCTGTGCGCGCATCGACCAGGCGCACCGCGCACACGCGGCGCTGCTCGTGCTGCCGGAGCTGTGCGTGACGGGCTACACCTGCGGCGACCTGTTTTTGTCCGCGCTGCTGCTCGATGCGGCCGAGACGGCGCTCACAGGCATCTGCGCGCACACGCAAAACTGCGACCCCGTCGTCGTGCTCGGCGTGCCGCTGCGCGCCGGGGGCAAGCTGTATAACTGCGCGGCCGTGCTGCACCGCGGGCGCATCCTCGGCGTCGTGCCGAAAACCTGGCTGCCGAACTATGACGTGTTTGCGGAAAAGCGCTGCTTCACGTCCGCGGCAGCGTACAGCGGCCCCGGCTGCGTGACCATCGGCGGGGAGGAGGTGCCGTTCGGCGCGGGGCTGGTGTTTGGCTGCGCGCAGATGCCGGCATTTCGCCTCGGTGTGGAGCTGTGTGAGGATGTGTGGGCGCCGGTGCCGCCGTCGGTGCGGCTGTGCCTCGCCGGGGCGACCGTGATCGCCAACTGCTCGGCCTCGCCCGAGGCGGCCGGCAAGCCCGCCCACCGCCGCACGCTGCTGCGCGCCGCGTCCGCGCGCGGTCTCTGCGGCTATGTCTACGCCAACGCCGGGCCGGACGAATCGACCGAGCGCGCCGTCTTTTCCGCGCACCACCTCATCGCGGAAAACGGGACCGTCCTTGCCGAGCACGCGCCGTTTGCGCCCGAGCCCGGTCTGCTCGTGACGGAGCTCGACCTGCTGACGCTCTCGGCCGAGCGCCGCCGCAACACGACCTTTGTGCCCGATGGGAGCGGCGTGCGCGCCGTGACGTTTTCCCTGCCGCTGCGCCCCACCCCGCTCGGCCGCGCGGTGTCGCCGCATCCGTTCGTGCCGGACGACGCATCGCAGCGCACGAAGCGCGCCGAGCTCCTGCTGACCATGCAGGCGCACGGTCTGCGCAAGCGCCTGCTGCACACCGGCAGCCGCGCGGCGGTGCTGCCCGTGACGGACGATGCCGACAGCGTGCTCGCCCTGCTCGTGTGCGCGCGCACGATGGACCTGCTCAGCCGCGCGCGACACGATGTCATCGCCGTCACGCAGCCGGGGGGCGACCGGGCGCGCGTGCTGCGCCTGTGCAAGGCTGGGCGTGTCCGTGCGGCCGGACGCCGACCTTGCGGGGCTCGCGCGCACGCACGCGGCGCTCCCGCTCGCCGCGGCCGACTTCACGGCGCTGCTCCTCGGCGAGGCCGTCTGCGCACCAGACCACCGGCGTCAACGCCGCCGTGCCGCGCACGCTCGTGCGCTGGCTCATCGCGGCAGGCCGAGCGCGCCGAAGATCCCCTGCGCGCGGAGCTGCGCGCCGCGCTCTCCGCGCCGGATGCCGACTGCGCCGGCGTTCCGTGCCGCGACGGACTTCTGCTTTTATCATCTCATCCGCTGCGGCGCGCACCCGCGGCGCATCCTGCGGCTGGCGCGCGCCGCCTTCGGCGATGCGGCCACGGATGCGGACGTCCTGCGCGCCATGGCCGCGCTCACGCGCTGCCTGTTCCGGCGCCCGGCCGCCCTGCCGGCGCACGTCACGCTCGACAGCAGCGCGCAGGCGCTGCGCTGGCCGCCGGACGCGGCCGGGTCGCTCTGGAGCGACGAGATCGACGCCCTGCGCCGGGAGCTGCCCTGAGACGAAGCTTCCAATATTCATGCATAAGTGCATATCCTGCCGCCGCTTGGATACCCGGAGCGGCAGCGTTTTGCGCATGAAGTTCGCCTTTTTGTGCATATCACCGAAAGAAAGCCGTTTCCTGCGTGAATTTTATTCAAAAAAGGGGTTGACATTTGCGCGAAAAAGGTGAATAATATGCACATATTATGAATGAATAATCAATGGAGGCAACCATGATGAAAAAAGAAGATATCAAAAAAGTCGTCCTTGCTTACTCCGGCGGTCTGGATACGTCCATCATCATCCCCTGGCTGAAGGAGAACTACAATAACTGCGAAGTCATCGCCGTGTCCGGCAACGTCGGTCAGGCCGACGAGCTCGACGGCCTCGAAGAGAAGGCCATCAAGACCGGCGCGTCGAAGCTCTACGTGCTTGACCTGACGGACGAGTACGTAGACGATTACATCATCCCGACCATGCAGGCCGGCGCGATGTACGAGGAGTACCTGCTCGGCACGAGCCACGCGCGGCCGTGCATCGCCAAAGGCCTCGTCGAGATCGCCCAGAAAGAGGGCGCCGACGCCATTGCCCACGGCTGCACCGGCAAGGGCAACGATCAGGTCCGGTTCGAGCTGGCGGTCAAGCACTTCGCGCCCGACATGCCCATCATCGCCCCGTGGCGGGAGTGGGACATCAAGTCGCGTGAGGAAGAGATCGACTACGCCGAGGCGCACAACGTGCCCCTGAAGATCAACCGCGAGACCAACTACTCCAAGGACAAGAACCTCTGGCACCTGAGCCACGAGGGTCTCGACCTGGAGGATCCGGGCAACGAGCCGCAGTACGAGAAGAAGGGCTTCCTCGAGATGGGCGTGAGCCCCATCGACGCGCCGGACGCCCCGACCTATGTCACGCTTGACTTTTGAGCAGGGCAAGCCCGTCGCACTCGACGGCGAGAAGATGAGCGCCAAGGACATCATCCTCAAGCTCAACGCCATCGGCGGCGCCAACGGCATCGGCATCCTCGACATCGTGGAGAACCGGCTTGTCGGCATGAAGTGCCGCGGCGTGTACGAGACGCCGGGCGGCACGATCCTCTACAAGGCGCACAGCGTGCTCGAGACGCTCTGCCTCGACAAGATGACCATGCACGAGAAGCAGAAGCTGGCGGTCACCTTCGGCGAGCTGGTGTACAACGGCCAGTGGTTCACGCCGCTGCGCGAGGCGCTCAGCGCGTTCGTGACCAAGACGCAGGAGCACGTCACCGGCACGGTGCGGCTCAAGCTCTACAAGGGCAACATGATCAACGCCGGCGTCTGGAGCCCGTACTCCCTGTACTCCGAGGAGATCGCAACCTTCGGCGAGAGCGACTACAATCAGGCGGACGCGACCGGCTTCATCAACCTCTACGGTCTGCCGATCGCCGTGCAGGCGTTGCTGACTCTGGCAAGAGCATGTGCGGTACAATAGATATAGAGAAACGATACGATCCCCGCGCCGGGCTTCCCGACGCGGGGACAACTGACGAAGGGAGACCATCACCATGGCAAAAATGTGGGCGGGCCGCACGGCCGGCGTGACCGATCCGGTCGCGGACGATTTCAACTCCTCCATCCGGTTCGACAGCCGGATGTACCGCGAGGACATCACGGGCAGCATGGCGGCGGTCGCGGTGATGCCGGGGAAGTATCTCCCGCAGGCGGACGCCGATGCCATCATCGACGCGCTGCAGGGCATTCTGGATGATCTCGACAGCGGCGCGCTCGCGTTTGACCCCGCGTGCGAGGACATCCACATGTTCGTCGAGCAGGTGACTCACCGCGCGCATCCGGCGACCCGGGGCAAGAAGCTGCACACCGCCCGCTCGCGCAACGATCAGGTCGCGCTCGACCTGCGTATGTACCTGCGCAACGAGACGAGCGAGGTCATTGCGCTGACAAAGGACGTGCTCGCCGCGCTGGTGGATCAGGCCAAGGCGCACAAGGGCGACATTCTGCCCGGCTATACGCACCTGCAGCGCGCGCAGCCGATCACCTTCGGCCACCACCTGATGGCCTATGCCATGATGCTCCTGCGCGACATCGACCGTATGCAGGACGCGGTCAAGCGCATGAACGTCTCCCCCATCGGCTGCTGCGCCCTCGCCGGCACGACGTATGACACCGACCGCTTCTTCGAGGCCAAACAGCTCGGCTTTGACGATGTGGCGCGCAACAGTTTGGACGGCGTGTCCGACCGGGACTTCTGCGTCGAGCTGCTCGATGCTTACGCCATCGAGATGATGCACCTCTCGCGCCTGAGCGAGGAGCTGGTGCTCTGGTCGAGCTGGGAGTTCCAGTTCGTGCAGCTCTCGGATAGCTACACGACCGGCTCGTCGATCATGCCGCAGAAGAAAAACCCCGACATGGCCGAGCTCGTGCGCGGCAAGACCGGCCGCGTCTACGGCGACCTGATCGCCATGCTCACGGCGCTCAAGGGCCTGCCGCTGGCATATAATAAGGACATGCAGGAGGACAAGGAGGCCGTGTTCGACGCGGTGGACACCGTGAAGATGTGCCTGCGCGTCATGGCGCCGATGCTCGCGACCATGACCGTGCGCGCCGACAAGATGCTTCACGCGGCGCAGACGGGCTTCCTCAACGCGACCGACCTCGCGGACTATCTCGTCACGAAGGGGCTGCCGTTCCGCAGCGCGTACAAGGTCTCCGGCCAACTCGTGGCCTACTGCATCGCGCACAGCACCGTGCTCGAGCAGCTGCCGCTCGAGACGTTCCGAACCTTCAGCGATCTCTTTGACGATGGCGTGTATGATGCCATCGACCTCACCAACTGCGTCACGCGGCGCGTGCTCCTATGGCGGCACGTCCGTGCCGAGCGTCGAGGCGCAGATTGCCTGGGTCGAGCAGCAGCTCGGTGAATGAGCACAGACTTTTTGAGCCGGTGTCCCCGAAAAGGGGACACCGGCTTTTGTCACTTTTTGTACAGGCAGTACAAAAAGCCACTTGCGGCCGGCAGCGAATTTCGCTATACTGATAGTACCCATTCTAAAAAATAAAGGAGAAATGGCATGAAAAAGAAACTTCTGAGCATCCTGCTTGTTCTGAGCCTGATGCTCGCGCTCGTGCCCGCGGCCTTCGCGGCAGAGCCCGCCAGCGGCACCTGCGGCGCCGAGGGCGACGGCAGCAACGTCACCTGACGATCGACGCCGCCGGCACGCTGACCTTTACCGGCACCGGCGCCATGCGCGACTATACTGCCCAGAGCGGCACACCCTGGGGGCGCAGCGGCAATGCCATTCAGGCAGTCATCGTGCAGGAGGGCGTCACCCACATCGGCGCGTACGCCTTTTTTTACTACACGAATTGCAGGTCCGTCAGCCTGCCGTCCTCGCTGGTCTCAATCGGTGAGAGCGCCTTCGCCATGAACTACGGTCTCACGCAGCTCGACCTGCCGGAGGGCCTCCGGAAGTTGGGTGACATGGCGTTCATGTCCTGCCGCGCGCTCGAGCGGCTCACGGTCCCGAGCACGCTTGAAAAGATCGGTAAGAACACGTTCAGCTCGTGCGGATCGCTCAGCAACGTGACGCTTTCCGAGGGCCTGACCGTCCTCGGCAGGCTCATGTTCTCCGGCGACCGGCAGCTCAAAAACATCACGCTGCCGCAGAGCCTGACGACCATCGGGGCGTCCGCCTTCCAGCAGACCGGTCTGCAGGAGCTGCACATCCCCGCGAGCGTCACGAAGATCGAGGGTCAGGCGTTTGAGGGCACGGCACTCACCTCGGTCGAGGTGCCCGAACGGTCAAAACGCTCATCGACAGCGCCTTCTCCAGCTGCGACAACCTGCGCAGTTTCACACTGGGCGAAGGTTTCCGGAGCGTGCCGAATGGTCTGCTGTCCCGCTGCCGCTCGCTCGAGCGCGTCACGCTGCCGCAGTCGCTCGAAAAGATCGATGATTACGCATTTTCCGAGTGCCCGCGTCTGACCGAGATCAACATTCCGGACAGTGTGACCACCTTTGGCATCCGCTGCTTCAGCCGCACGGGCCTGCGCGAGCTCACGCTTCCGGAGGGCACGACCACGATCGGCGGCCGTGCGTTTGCCGACATGCCCGATCTGCGCGAGCTGCACATCCCGGCTGCGGTCACGTCGTTCGGCATCGGCGTGTTCGCCGGCGACAGCTCGCTCACGACACCTCGCTGCCGTCCAGCCTGACCGGAGATCCCCGAAAGCACGTTTGCCTTCTGCGAGAAGCTCACGTCCGTGGCGATCCCCCGACAGCGTGACGAGCATCGGCAAGGGAGGCCTTCAAAACTGCACGAGCCTGACGGCCATCGACCTGCCGGATGCCGTCACATTCATTGACGCGTCGGCATTTCTGGACTGCCAGTCGCTCACGCAGCTGCAGCTGCCCTCGGCGCTGGAGGCGCTTGGCGACCAGGCGTTCGGCGGCTGGCGGCCTGACCTCGCTCACTGTCCCGGACGGCGTACGCAAGTTGCCGAGCTGGGTGTTCAGCAGCTGCCAGAGCCTCGCCTCCCCACGCTGCCCACCGATCGACCTCATGATCGGCATGGGTGCGTTTCATGGCTGCCGCTCGCTCACGGAGATCACGATTCCCGACAGCGTGCAGTCCATCGGCGAGATGGCGTTTGCCAATATGGCCCGCCTGCAGACCATCCATGTCGGCGCGGGCAACAGCGCCTATCAGACGGTCGACGGCGTGCTTCTGACGAAGGCGGGCGACGTGCTGCTTGCCTACCCTGCGGCGCGCCCCGGCATCCGTTACGATGTGCCGGATGGTGTCACCCGTATCGGCGAGCGGGCGTTTTACGGCAGCGGCCTGATGATCGTCCGCTTCCCGCAGAGCCTGCGCACGATCGCCGACGAAGCATTTAAAAACAGCACGCGCCTCATCGCGCTCGACGATTTTCCCGCCGGCACGGAGGGAGATCGGCACGCGCGCTTTCAACGACAGCAATATCAGCGACGTGTTCTTCGGCGGCACAGAGGATGCGTGGTACCAGCTCGTCAAGGACGAGGCATACAAGTTCCCGCTCGATGTGCAGGTCCATTATCAGACGTCTATGGTCGTCCCGCGTGCGGCCGACCTGTTCACGGACGTGGACGTGGACAGCTGGTCGTACCCCCGGCATCGACTTCTGCGTGCTGGCCGGGCTCATGTCCGGCGGGGCGGAGACACGTTCCTGCCGCGGGGTGACCACGCGCGCGCAGGTCGCAGATCCTCTACAATCTCTCCGGTGAGCCGGCCGTTGCCGGCGGCACGCCGTTCACCGATCTCACGGCCGACTGGTATCAGGACGCCATCGCCTGGGCGTACCAGACCGGCGTCGTATCCGGCACGTCGGCCACGACGTTTGAGCCGGAAGCGCCCGTCACGCGCGAGCAGATCGCCGTCATCCTCATGGGCTACGCCGAACAGGTCCTGAGCATGGACCTGTCTGCGGACAAAGGCCGATCTCGCGGCGTTCCCGGACGGAGCAAAGCGTCTCCGGACTGGGCGCGTGACGCCGTGGCCGAGGCGGTCGCGCTCGGTCTCATCTCCGGCGCGCAGACGAAAGCCGGCACGTTCCTGCAGCCGCAGGGCGGCGCGACGCGTGAACAGGCCGCGACGATCCTCATGGGCTTTTACACGCTCGTGGATGTGGAAATGCGCATCCTGGAGTACGATGCACAGTAACGAACGGCAAAGCGAGGAGAAAGTATATGAAAAAACGCATTCTGAGCCTTGTACTGCGGTCTGTCTGGCGCTGTCGCTAGCGCCGGCGGCCTTTTGCGGCCGGGGGCAGCTCCGGCACGTTTGACGGCATGACCTGGGTGCGCGACAATGGGGCAACCTGACCGTCAGCGGCAATGGCTATCTGCCCGAGCAGGCGTTCGAAAAACCGCCTCGGATATCGTCACCGCGACATTCGTGCGCGCAGACGAAAAGGAGCATTTCGTCATTTCGACAACGCCTTTACCGGCTGCACCGCGCTCACGTCCGTCGATTTCGGCGACGGGTCGATGTCATCGGCACGTCCGCTTTCCGGGGCTGCACCGCGCTGACGGAGCTGTGCCGCGGCGGCGCGCTGGAGCTGATCTACGATTATGCCTTCGCCGGCTGCACCGCGCTGCAAACACTGACGCTGCCCGAAACAGTCCTCCGCATCGATGCCCACGCGTTTGAAGGCTGCACCGCGCTGACGGATGTGACATTTGCGCCGGTCTCTCCGGGAGGGAGCCCAGGCTCACAACATTTACGCGTATGTGTTCGCCGGCTGCACGTCGCTGCGCACCCTGACCCTCCCGGAGACCGTGGGCTTTATCGGCAGCTACGCTTTTTCCGGCTGCGACGCACTTAAGACACTGCCGTTTGACCAGTTTTCCCTGCTCGACGACTACGCGTTCGCAAATTGTTCGGGCGTGACCAACGCCGTGCTCAGCCCGAGTCTCCAGGAGCTGCCCGACGGCCTGTTTGACGGCTGCACGGGTCTGCAGCGCGTGACGATCCAGGACCGGGTCACCGACATCGGCACCGGCGTTGTTCTCCGGCTGCACCGCGCTCACGGACGTGTACCACCGGCGCGCAGACACAGTGGAACCGCATCCGGACCCCGGAGAATGAGAATGTGCTCGGCAGTGCAGCGCTGCACTGCGGCGCGGTTGCGCACACGTTTGATAACAACTGGGTCGAGACGCTTGCCCCCACCTGTACGGACGACGGCCTTACTTCCCGCACCTGCACCGACCCCGGCTGCGGCCGGACGCAGACGCGCATCGTCCCCTCCCTCGGCCATGACTGGGACGACGGCGTGACCCCATTGAGCCCGACGGCCTGCTGGCCGGCGTGGTGGTCTACACCTGCGGCCGCTGCGCCCTGACCGCCATAGAGCTGACCGCTCGGAGATCTGGGCATATCAGCACTTCACGGACCTCGACCCCGAGAGCTGGTCGTACGAGGGGCATCCAGTACTGCGTGGCCACTGGACTCATGTCCGGCGTTGGCGGCACAACGTTTCTGCCCGGCGGCGTGACGACGCGCGCGCAGCTCGTGCAGATCCTCTATAACCTGGAGGGTGAGCCGGCCGTCACCGGCAGCACGCCGTTCACCGACCTCACGGCCGACTGGTATCAGGACGCCGTCACGTGGGCGTATCAGAACCACATCGTCTCCGGCACATCGGCTACGACATTTGCGCCTGACCTCGTCGTCACGCGCGAGCAGATCGCGGTCGTGCTCGTGGACTTCCTCATGAACGTCTACGGGCTCGAGCGCACGTGGATACCCCGCGGCGCTGGATGTGTATCCGGACGGGCCGGACGTCTCCGACTGGGCGCAGGCCGGAATGTCGGACGCGCTGAGCCTGAAGCTGATCTCCGGCGCAACAAACGGCGAATCACCGGTGCGCCACCTGAATCCGCGCGCGGGCGCCACACGCGCCGAGGTCGCGACCATCCTCGAGAATATGTGCAGCGGCGTGCTCGGCATCGGCTGAGCGTGCCCGCCGCAAAAAAAACCAAAAACACGGCACAGGGGGCGCTTCCGGCACGGAAGCGCCCTTTTTCTGCAAAAACCAGTTGTTTCCGCACCAAAAATCCGGTATAATAGGGATAATTTGCGGCGTTTGTCGCAAAACCGGAATGAAAAAGGAGAATCAGGATGAAAAAACGACTTCTGAGCATCCTGCTCGTGCTGAGCCTCTGATGCTCGCGCTCGTGCCGGCGGCCTTCGCGGCCGGTGATGTGAGCGCCGAACTGGGAAGCGACGGCACAACGCTCACCTTCTCCGGCAGAGGCACTGCCACGGCCGACTGCTGGGACGGCGACTGGACCGTCGTCACGCACATTGCCCTCGGGTTTAACATTAGCGGCATCGCCGAGGATGTGCTGGCCCGCTGCGTCAACCTCGTGTCCTTTGAGACCGTCAAGGGCAGCTGGTATCTCCAGACCTACAACGGCGGCCTCATCTCCGAGGACAGTCGGCAGATGCTGGCCGCGCCGAACAAGTGCACGGCTTATGAAATTTTCGACTTGGTGCAGACCGTCAAGACGGGCGCGTTCCGCTACTGTCAGGGGCTGACGGCGGTCACGTTCCCGGCAAGCCTCACCACCATTGCGGCGCAGGCCTTCACCAGCTGCCTGAGCCTGACGGACGTTCAGCTGCCAGACGGCCTGAAGACGATCGGCGACTTTTGCCTTTGCCGGCTTGTGCCGCGCTGACGAGCGTGCTCATCCCGAAGAGCGTCACGCACATCGGCGCGGCCGCCTTCACCGGCTGCACCGCGCTCACGGCCATCGACTACAGCGGCACCGAGGCCGAGTGGGCCCAGCTGACCAAGGGCGAGAACGCGCTGCCGGAGGGCGTGACCGTGAACTTCAACGCGCCCATCCACCACTACGGTTTCTGGACGGGCACGTACCCGAACTGCACGACCGAGGGTCAGCGCACCCGCGCCTGCAAGGACGACGGCTGCGGTCACACGGAGGAAATGACGCTCCCCGCCCGCGGCCACTACTTCGACGGCGGCCGTGTGACGACGCCGCCGACGGAGACCACGACCGGCGTGCGCACCTATACCTGCAAGACCTACGGCTGCAATGCCACGTACACCGAGGAGATCCCCAAGCTCGCCCCGCAGGTGCCCGTGAGCGAGCGCTTTAACGACGTCGACCCCGACGGCTGGGCGTATGAGGACATTGCGTACTGTGTGGAGCACAGCCTCATGTCCGGTGTCGGCGGCCGGAGCTTCGCGCCCGACGGCGTGATGACCCGCGCGCAGATCGTGCAGGTGCTCTATAACATCGAGGGCGAGCCGGCCGTCACCGGCAGCACCCCGTTCACCGACCTCACGTCCGACTGGTATCAGAACGCGGTGCGCTGGGCGTACCGGACGGGGCTCGTCGCCGGCACGTCGGACACGACGTTTGACCCCGAGTCGCCCGTCACGCGCGAGCAGACGGCCGTCATCCTCATGGAGTACGCCGACCAGGTGCTCGACAAGTACCACCCGAGCGAATACGACCGGCTCTTCCCGTATCAGGACCGTGCGGACATCTCCTACTTCGGCGCACGGCCATGAACTGGGCGGTCGATCACAATCTGTTCAGCGGCGTGCCCGGCCCGGGCGGTCTCTATCTCGAGCCGCAGAGCGCTGCCACCCGCGCGCAGATGGCCGTCATTCTGGCGCAGTTCTGCCGCGAGCTGAACGTCTGGAACGAGCCCATTCCGCTCGCCTGATCTACACCTGGCTTTCGACCGGCGTCCCTGAACGGGACGCCGGTTTTTTGCACCTGGTGAATTATACGATCAAGTGCAACAGAAAAAGAAAAGCGGGATGTTTCGGTCGCAGGCAGCAATCGAGTACATAAACGAGAAGCTCAAAGCTACCTGGTCACCGGAGCAAGTTGCCTGCACACCGTGCGGCTTGAAGATGCCGAGCTGGCGCACGATCGAGCGGCGGCTTGGCTGCAAAGTATATTTTGCCGATCCGTACTGTGCGCGGCAAAAGGGCACGAATGAAAATGCAAACGGCTTGCTTCGAGCGTTTTATCCGAAAGGCAGAAATCTGTCGCGTGTTGCTCCTGCCACTCTAAAACGAAACCTGGCGCTTATTAACGCCAGGCCTCGTAAGGTTCTTAATTTCCGTTCTGCTCAGGACTTGTGGGACTTTGAACTTGCTTCCTGTTGCACTTAGTTTGACAATTCACTCACCTTATGGGCCGGCATGCTCGCGTGCGGACAGAGCTGTTCGGCAAGATGGAGAAATCCGGCACTCCGTCATGTATATATAATGGTATCAGATTCGGAAAAAGTGTCGGAAATATATACAAAATACGGGGAATGTGCGTATTGCAGGTATACAAAATTTCTTTGCTTTTGATACATTTCTCAGAAGATAATTATTGACAATGTGTTAACATCGGTTACAATAAGGATGCAATCATGTGAAAAAGCCAAAATCCGTTACATATGCATGAGCTTCTGAGAGGAGGGACATCTTATGAAAACCCGCACGCGCAGGCTCCTGACCCTGCTGCTGATTGCGGCCATGACTATGAAGCCTGATGGTCCCGGCACTGGCGGTGAACACCGCGCAGTCCGAGACTCCTTATACTTACGACGCCGGAGACTACACATTCGGCAAGATCTCGCACGCGGACAAAGCGCCCGGCACGCCGGACGGCATCGTGGACTATACCGGCGATGGTACGGTTGCCGTGACCGGCACGGTCACCGGAGCGGACGGTCAGGGCGACCGCGGACAAAGCTACTCCTGGTCGGCCATGGCCTACGGCGACTATGTCTATGTCGGCACGTGCTACGCCGCCATGGGCAAGACCCTCGGCCATGGACAGCGTCATGGGGCACAAGTTTGACGAGGAGGTCATGCGCGCCGAGCTCAACGCCATCTTTAACGGCACGTTTTTCTACGGTGAGGAGGACGGCGGTGTTTCCGACGGCATCCTTGTCAAGATCAACGTCCACACCGGGGAGGTCAAGCTGATCATGGCCAACTCCCCTCAACGGCGTCACGCCGCTGTTCCGCAACGCCATTCTCTATAAGGATAAGATCTATTTCTGCGGCAGCGTGACCGCCAACGGCCGCGTCGGCCTGCCGAGCGTCTGAAGTCGACCCGAAGAACGATAGCTTCCGGTGCGTCTACACGGGGCTTGAAAACATGCAGGAGTACGTGCAGGCATACAAAAAGAGGGCGTCTGCACCGGCATCCGCGGCATGGCGGTCTATGACGGCAAGCTCGTCATCAGCAACGTCGGCGTCGACGGCGGCTACCTGCTCATCAGCGACAACCCGTCCGAGGGCTTCACGAAGATCGCCACGCAGTCCGATCTCTGTAACTACCCGGCCGTGCACTTTGTCGACAGCGTCTACGGCGGCGGCATCTGGGAGATGGTCGAGTATCACGGCAGTCTCTACGTCGCCATGTGCACCGGCACGCCCGCCACGCGCGTGGGCGACAACATGCGCTCGTTCGCCATCGTGCGCGGCGACTGCTCCGGCGACTGGAACGACCCCGCGGCATGGACGTGGACGCCGGTCGTCGGCGACAAGGCCGACGGTGCGAAGTACACCTTCGGCATCGACCCCGAGCGCACGCGCGCCGCGGCCTGCAATCTGTGCATTTATGACAGCTATCTCTACATCGGCGAATACAACGACGAGGAGATCCCGCTCGAGGAGCTCATGTTCGATCAGGACTTCGGCTTCCTTGCGCGCAACCTGGAGCAGTCGGTGAACCTCTACCGGATGTCCATCGGCGCGGACGGCACCGAGCAGATGGAGCTCGTCGTCGGCGAGCGGACCAAGATGTTCCCGGCCGGCGGCATCCTGTGCAAGCGCTCTGGCTTCGGCGACTATGAAAACCAGTATTTCTGGCAGTCGAAGGTCTTTGACGGCAAGCTCTTTCTCGGCACGTTCGACACCAGCTCCCTGCTCGAGCCGCTCGGCCAGTTTACCAACGGCGACCTGCTGCATATGTCGCGTGACGAGTGGGCCAGCCAGATCGGCTACCTCAAGGTGCTGCTCAAGCTCCTGCTGGATAAGAACAAAAATAACGGCGACGGCACACTGTTCGCCGCCGGCTCCGGCGATGCCGCCGCAGCGATCGATGCCGCCGTCGATGCGGTCAATGCTGAGAGCCCCGAACTCTTCACCATGACCGATACCCAGTACGACACGATGCGTCAGGCGCTCAAGGACGGCGTGTACGACGCGCCCTACAGCGCAAGCACGCTGCGCCGGCTCAACGAGCTCAATGCGCTGCTCGACGAGCTGACCGACCTCGTCGAGACGAACGATATTTCGGGCTTTGTTGCGCGCTACCAGAAGGCGAACGACCTCTATGCGAGCCTCAGCGGCAAGCTGCCCGATGCACTCAAGAAGCTCTATGAAGCGCTCGTGCGCATCACCGAGCTGGAAAACATGAAGGATCTGTGCATCTGCCTGAAAAAGCTCTCGACCGCCACGCGCGGCTTCGGCCTGTATACCATCACGTCCGACAACGGCAAGCTCACGCTCGAGACGCTCACGCGCGACGGCTTCGGCGATCCGTACAACCATGGTCTGCGTGCCTTCGCTACGAACGACGAGCAGGGCTGGATGGTTATCGGTACGGCCAATCCCTTCATGGGCACGCAGCTCTGGCGCACGACCGTGAACACGCCCGATCCGATGGAGCGCTTCACGGATCTCAATCCTTTCAACTGGGCCTACCCCGGCATCCGCTACTGTGTGACCAACGGCCTGATGTCCGGCACGAGTGATACGACCTTCGCGCCCGACGCCGTGATGACCCGCGCGCAGATCGTGCAGGTGCTCTATAACCTCGCGGGCAAGCCGGCCGTCGCCGGCACGACCCCGTTTACCGACCTCACGTCCGACTGGTATCAGGATGCAGTGCTCTGGGCGTATCGGACCGGCGTCGTAGCCGGCACGTCGGACACGACGTTCGACCCAGACGCGCCCGTCACGCGCGAGCAGATTGCCGTCATCCTCATGGGCTATGCGGACATGGTGCAGCACCGCGACCACACATGGCCGCCCGCCGACCTCTCGGCTTTCCCGGATGGGGCGGACGTGTCCGACTGGGCGCGTGACGCCGTGGCCGAGGCGGTCGCGCTCGGCATTCTCAACGGTGCCGAGATCAACGGTGAGCTCTGGCTCCTGCCGCAGGGGCAGGCGACCCGCGCGCAGGTCGCCACGCTCCTAGAGGGCTTCTGCAAGATCCCCGCGTAAATCAAACCCAACACCAAACCGGCGCCCCTGAACGGGGCGCCGGTTTTTTGCCGTTTTTCGTACCTGTGGTGCAAAAGATTTTCTTGCGGCTGGGTGCGGCTTCCGGTATACTGAATGCAGCAATAATTGAAAGCAAAAGGAGAAAATGGCATGAAAAAGAAACTTCTGAGTGCAGCGCTCGTGCTGTGCCTGCTGCTGACGCTGCTGCCGATGGCGGCGCTTCGCCGACGGCGATGTGCAGCCGGCACCTGCGGTGACGGTTTGACCTGGACGCTCGACACCGCCGGCACGCTGACCGTCACCGGCAGCGGCGGATCAGCGCCAACGCCTTTGCCGTCAACAGCAGGATCGTGCGCGCCGAGATCGGCGCGGGCGTGACGGGCATCGGCATGGGCGCGTTCCTCAAGTGCGCGAATCTCGAGGCAGTCACCCTGCCCGCAGGTCTGACCACCCTCGGCACGGCGGCCTTCGCCTATTGTGAAAAGCTCGCGGCGGTCACGCTGCCCGGCACTCTCGAGAGCACCGGCGGCGGGGCGTTTCAGGGCTGCACGGCACTCGCTGCCGTGACGATTCTGCCGGCGTGGCGCGCATCGACACGCGCGCGTTCAGGACTGCGCGGCGCTCAAGGAGATCACCATCCCCGCCAGCGTCACGGCCATCGGCGACAGTGCGTTCTCCGGCTGCCGCGCTGCGCATGGTGCACTTCGGCGGCTCGAAGGAAGCATGGCAGGCCGTCGAAGTCGGCGAGCACAACACGCTCCTGCGCCTTGCGAGCGTGGACTACAATGCCGTGACCGGCCACCACTTCGGCGACTGGGCCGTCACGACCGAGGCCGCCTGCACGGAGCCCGGCGTGCGCACCCGCACCTGCACGGACGCCGGCTGCGCCGAGACCGAGACCGAAGCCATCCCCGCCCTCGGCCACGACTGGGGCGAGGGCGTGACCGTGGCCGAGCCCAGCGGCGCGCAGGGCGGCCGCGTGCGCACGACCTGCAAGCGCTGCGGCGCGGAGTCCCTGCGCTTTACCGATCCCGAGATCCCGGCGTACCAGCAGTTTGACGACGTGGATTTTGCGCTCTGGTCCTACCCCGGCATCGCCTTCTGCGTCAAGACGGGCCTCATGTCCGGCACCGACGCGCACACCTTCGCGCCCAAGGGCGTGACGACGCGCACAGATCGTGCAGATCCTCTATAACCTTGCGGGCGAGCCGGCCGTTACCGGCACGACGCCGTTCACCGATCTCACACAGGACTGGTATCAGGACGCCATCCTCTGGGCATACCAGACCGGCGTGGTCGCCGGCACGTCAGCCACGACGTTCGACCCCGAGTCGCCCGTCACGCGCGAGCAGATCGCCGTCATCCTCATGGGCTATGCGGACATGGTGCAGCACCTCAAGCACGTGGACGCCGGCCGACTCTCTGCCTTCCCGGACGGGGCAAGCGTGTCCGACTGGGCGCAGGCCGCCATGGCCGACGCCGTGGCGCTGGAGCTGATCTCCGGCGCGGGACGGACGACGGCATCTTCCTGCAGCCGCAGGGCGATGCCGCGCGCGAGCAGGTCGCCACGATCCTGCAGAGCTTCTGCACGCAGACGCTCGGCTGGAGCTGAGGCGGCGGAAGACCATAGAAAGAAGGAAAAACGAACATGAAAAAGAGACTTTTGACCGCGGCGCTCGTGCTGTGCCTGCTGCTGGCGCTGATGCCCGCGGCGGCTGCGTACACGCCGGAGGACTGCGTCAACTACTATGGCGGCCATGACTGGCAGCAGGGTGCCGTCGTCGTGCAGCCAGCCGAGCGGCGTTCTGGCCGGGCAGCGCGGTGGACCTGCCGCCGCTGCGGCCGGAACGGCTACACCTATATCGACCCGCCGATCCGGGCCTATGAGCAGTTTTACGACGTGGATCCGAACCGCTGGTCGTACGGCATCTCCTCGCTGGTGCCGAAG
>VOFK01001079.1_pt1 | contig 26672 bp, 41 predicted proteins | sample 5384121 | NCBI WGS metagenome assembly VOFK01 (sample SAMN12384730, study PRJNA508395) | human gut metagenome | isolation source: healthy gut J | host: Homo sapiens | reverse complement strand
AAATGGCGACGCCAACACAGATGACGAGGGAGACTGAAGCCTGCGGCCTCGAAGGCACTTACGGGCTTCTGAACAACTTTGTTATCGACGGCAATGGCGGTCGCATTATCCACAATGTTTTTGGGTATGCCGACCGCATGACTGGCGACGAGCAGTATGAGTTCTTGACGGAGATGCTGGATGGAACGATTGGTCTGTCTGACCGCGAAAAATCAGGAATCTCTGCTGGAACTGAGTGGGGGATAACCCCTATGAAGAAACTGACTGTTTTTCGACTTTGCAGCCAAATCGGTTGCCGCCAGCGCGATGAAATCCCTGTCGTAGTTCGCGTCGGCTTGCAGGAGATTGGGCATTTTCGCAGCCTGTACCAGATTCCGGCAGTCGCTATGCCGGGGTATCCTGAAGCAAAAGTGACCTTGTGACTGTCAAATGTACGCAAATTATCATCCAAGTGAAGATGAAGGATTACAACACAACCATTTGAAAACCGAAAGGGAGAAGATTTCTATGTTTTTATGTTTTGATTTCCATTCTCACCGGTTCACCACCTGTGAGACCGTGGAGGAAGTGAACGAGAAGCTCAAGCAGCTTCAGGATTCCGGTGTTGCCGAGGACGAAATCTCCGTCATCAACCGACTGGTCGATGGCTGCGAAATGAGTATCGACGCTTACCGGGATTTTGCACGCAGCTACTGCTGAACGCGGAAAGGAGAAGTAAAAAATGAATCAGGAAATGGTAAAAGCTGAAAAGCGATTCGCAAATCACAAGGCACGCCTCGACATTCTGGACGAAAACGTGCGCGTTCTGAACTGGAGACAGCCAGGGACGCAGGCGTACGCGATTCGTGCGGTGATGGACGGCTATCATGTATATCACCGGAGACCTTTGGCTCTGCGGTCATTTGCCTGACGGAGACTGCCACTTTGAAGGCTCTTTCCGGCTACTGGAAGAAACCCGGCTATTTCATGGAGAAGTTTGTCTGCACAACGGACGACTACTTCTTTGATTACGAAACGGCCAAGGGTGAGCTTCGTGAGCGCAAGACCATGTTGCTGGAAGAGTATAGGGGGACAATCATCCCGATATGCTCGCAAACGGAGAAACAGAGTATCAGGATGACCTCGACGAGAGAAAACGGAACCCTGCTGGGCAGCTTCAACTCTGAGAAGGGCTTCGTGGCAAATCCCGTTGCCTTCCGCATGGCTGGAGATGGACGAGGACGGCGTGGAGACCGTCCCGTATATGGGACGAACCATCGCACACCGCATTTGGCTGTGGCTGGCCGCGTTCAAGATGGCCTATGAGGCGATTCAAGACACCTCCACCGAGCGTTACACGCAGGAGTACCTGACGCCATTGAGCGGAATACTCCACCCCCAACGGCGCACCCATCGGCCGAGACTCCTTCGAGGGGCCGGATGCGCAGAAGAGTTGAGTGTCTGCAACGTAGCACATCTGCTGGCTGCCGCCAAGCGGACGCCGGGATATTTTCAGGTTCGTTCCGCGCTCTGCGATATGCCTGTCATCAGAGAACGTTATGCGGACACAATGGCACTGCTCAACAAGGTAAAGGGTACAGACGCCTACGATATCCTTGCCCAGCTGATGCAGCAGGCGGAAAGGGAGGCGTAAAATGAGCATGACAATCTTCAATGCGTGGCACATCGGAAAGCCGCAGAGTATCTACGACCTCACGATTATGGCGCGTTGCGTACAGGGTATTCAGGAAGAAACACGAGCGGCGGATATCGCCGAAGATGTAGTTTCTTCTGCCTTGCTGCCGTGGCTCAGAAGCGCTCTTGAGTTCTTCGGAGATGACGCGGCGGATGAATTCGCCATTCTCGTCGGCGGCGCGGTCTACCCCGTCTTACTGCGGAATTCGTGGCGAGCCACATGGTTATTCCCGTCTGAGGAGCGCAAAGGCTTGGAGGAGTTCCTGACCAAACATCTGGAAGGGAAAGATGTCCCCAATCGTAAAGAAAGCATGGAAAATTTGCAGGCTGTCTGCGAGGCGGTCTACGAATTCTCCGCGCAGTCCAATCCGAGCCTCTGCTTCCTGAGCGATTCTGCCGGGAAAGACGTCTATGTAAGGGGTTTTGGCTTAACAAAAAAAGCCACCCAGTACCTTGATTCGCTCTATGAGCGTTTTCGAGTATACGAACGCCTGCGAAATGGACGAACGCGATTTCCCCGCGTTGAAGAAGCAGCTCGCCGCGTCTTCGGATAAGGCGGCGCTGCTGAGCAAAGGCACAGGAGGAACGCGGTGCGCTCTGGGATGACGCTCTGAATGGCTGTACGCGGTTCAAGGATGCTGCCCTTACTTTCGACCTGGATGACACGGGAAATAAAGCAAAAAAGGTCGCGGAGCTTCGCAAGGCAGCCAAAATCATTTTTGAAGAAGGTAAAGGAGAAAAATGACAATGAGAACACTGGTGCGTTTTGAGTATGACATTGAGAATGTGAAGCTGTTCGATATCGTGGATGGCGGCGCTGTGCATGGTGCGTTCAATGGCAACCTAACCATTTACTTCGACATGAGCGAGGATGGGAAGCTGCTGGATGAATCAAGCAGGCGCTCCGTCTGGAGGCACGGCGCATCTGCCGTGCGCTCAAAGAACCGGGGATGAATGCTACCGTGTCCATCCTGAACGCCGATACGAAGGCCGTATATGGCCGCGTGTTTGCGGAGCACCCTGAAATCTTCACGCTTCTCCTGTGGAACCACGGGAGAGGGAATGACCTATCGAAGGAACAGCACGCGCTTACGCCGTCCGGCGTATACAAGGCGCTGGAGCGTATCCTCACGGACATTCGTTCCAACGCGGCGTGAGAGGGGAGGCGGAGACATGGGATGCTTTTCCTGGCTTTTTGCCGATACTGACAACACACAGAACCTGCGTACTGACCGGGCAGGCTATATTGCCTGCCCGGACGGGACCTTTATCCACGAGCCATGCTATGAAGGCTACGGCGAGTTCAACGGGCAGGATGTGTACGAACTGGTCGTTCGGTGGAACCGCGCATTCATCGCGGAGAATCCGGACTTCCAGCTTCCGCATATCCACCGCTTCTACAACGGGAGCGTAAAGCAGTACCGTCTGAAGGATTTCAGATGGTATCCGGTCATTGCAGACCTGTCCATCCCGTTTGAGCAGCTGCGTGACGCGCTCGACAAGCATCTGAGGGAACCCGTCAGCTTATACCGGCCCTATAGTGCCGAGCTTCGCGGCGTCGGCATCGACATTGCCTGCTACAACGAGGACAATGCAGCTCTTCCGTATCCCATCAAGATTACCCGGAAGATGCGGGGCGTCCACTATGAAGACCTTCCAGCAAGCAAAAATGACCCGGAACAGGGAGCGGGAATCTACCATGCCGTGAGATGGCAATAATTTTTTTCAGAAAGGGAGAATGCCGTTTCTCCCCCATGCGCCGAAAGGCGTGGGGGGAGGAGCGGCCAATATTTTTTATGAACATGAAAAGAAAATTTACCGCATTTGCTGCGGCTTTTTTGCTGCTGCTTTTCGCGACGCCAAGCTCCGCAGCATTAGAATTTGAGACCGATACGGAGGTGCGAGACACAACGTATAACACTGAGCCGACTCAGAGTCTTGAAGCCGGCGTGCCGGACGGTATCCCGGAAGAAATGCTTGAGACAGAAGGTGAGACCACACGGGCGCAGTTCCTGACCATGCTGGTGAACCTCGCAAACCCGGAGCTTGATACGGTTCAGAGCACATCGTTCCCCTCGATGTTCCGGAGAACGCATACTACGCGCTTCAGGTGAGCTGGGCAAAGGCAAACGGAATCATAAATGGCACGGCGGCCGGCGTACTGGAGCCGGACACACCGCTGACACGGAATGAGGCCGCTGTGATGGCTGCCCGTCTGGCGAAGGCGATGGGCTGTGACGCCGCTCCGCTTTCATCCCGCACGCTGCTTGCGTGCGCTGACGCCGCGCAGGTCCCGCTTTACGCGAGAAGAGCTGTGAAATGGTGCATGGAGAACGGCATCCTGACCGCTTCAGAAAAAGGATTCGAACCGAAAGGCACGATGAATCATAAAGAAGCTGTCGATATGATTCTCGCACTCGGCTGCTGGCTCCAGAATAACGGACCTGTTGTCCGGACAATCCCGGCGTCAGCCGTGGTGCAGGCCACAGAACAGCACGCAACGCTGCAAAACAGAATCAATGCGATTGCAAAAAAGTACGGTGCGGTCGGTCTGTCGGTTGCGTACATTAAGATGGCCATGTATCAGATACCTTTGCGTATGGAGAGGCGGTTCGCGGAGTATCAGCCATGACAGCAGATACGAAAGTTCGGGCTGCATCCATCTCAAAAGTGCTTGTTGGTATGGCAGTAAGCCTTTCCGCAGAAGAAGGAACGATGACTCTCGACACAGAGCTGGACACCTACCTCGGTTTCCCATCCACAAAGCACGGGAAGGAGACCGCATTACAGTCCGTTCCGTTCTCACACATACATCTTCTCTCAGGGCACCGGAGGATGTATCAAGAAGCTATGATGGGATGAAGACGCGACTCATGTCTTCGTCTGCGACACGCAAGGTCTGCTCCGGCAACTTGGAAAATTGGCTGTATAACAACTACGCCTTCTCTGCACTGGGGCTTGCGGTCGAGCGAGCAAACAGCTGCACGATGGACGAGCTGCTTGGACATTACCTCTACCGTCCACTGTCCATCGACGCGGCATTCCGAACAGGGAGTGTATCCGATACGAAAAAACTGGCGGTGCTCTACCGTGCCGACGGCAGCACAGGTCTGTCCTATCAGGAAATGCTCAAGGCTATTGATGACGAACTGCCCGGTACGGACGGCAGTGGATTCGCAGGCGGACTCACCATCAGCGCCTACGACCTTGGAAAAATTGTGACGTTGCTTGCCGGCGGTGGCAAATACGAGGGTACGCAGTACCTTTCTCCGTCCATCGTCTCCACATTGGAGTCACACGGCGATAAGGCTGTGTCCGGCGGATTCTACCAGTGCCAGCCTCTGCGTCTACGAGCCAATACCTATGGGCAGAGCAGATTGTTCTATCACACCGGCAGCGCATACGGTGCGTACAACCTCATGTGCTACAATCCTGATACGGGCTGCGGCGTGGTCGTACTTACCTCCGGAGCCAGCGGAAAGAAAGATGCCGCCGGCATCTACGCTGTGTGCGGAGAAATCAGTAACGTGCTTTTTGCAGCAAACCCCTGAATTATCTTTCCTGAACAGAAGCGTCGCCCATCACGGGCGGCGCTTTTCTTTGTGGTTCTTTGGTTCTCAGGTTCCTTGAAATAGAATAGAGCGTTTTTCCATCTGCTGGTATGCTAAGACTATACAAAAGAAGTATCGCAAACACAAAGAAAAAACAGCCAGTATTCTTTGCAGATACTTGCTTTTTATATATTATCAATAAAACACAAAAGGAGAAGCAAAAATGGGACTCTTAAACTACACGGTTATGGAACAGCCTTACACCGCCGCAGAAATTCTGAAAAATCTCGATGATGACGGCCAAATTTCCGGTGTCGTTGGCATCTCGCTGGATGACATCATTGGAAATGACATGGAAGGATTCGATGATATTCTTACCGAGCGTCTCGTCGGACTGAATTGCTGCCTATCGGAAATCAGCTACGATGTCGTTGGTGTAGAGCCTGACGAAAACTTTCTGCATATCCGCGTATCCGGATATGTGGATGATGTGGATTATCTTGAGAGCCAATGCGATAAATAGTTTTTTGCCACCCTTCGGGGCTAAAACTGAATCCGCATTCAGCGAACCGCAAACCGCGAGCAGGCTTAATGCCTGCTCGCTTTTTTGTCCGGATTCCAAAGGTCCATGCAAGAGCAGAAATGCACCATGAGAGGGCATATTTGCACTGTTTTTCCGGGAGGAAAGGCTTCGTTGCCTTACTGGGCCGTAAAGTTCCTCGGTTCTTGGGTTCTTGAAAGGAGAATAAGGCGTTTTCTTCATCCGCCGGTATGCTGAGACCATACAAAGGAAGTATCACATACATAAAGAAAGTTCAGTCAGTATCCCTTGCGGATACTGGCTTTTATATATCACCTAATAATTCACGAAAAGGAGAAATGAAAAAAATGAGCAGCAAGATTTTTGACGATTTCAAGAAATGTTCCATGACGAGTCGGAATTTATCGACTCTATCCGGGACATGGAAAACAACAGCGAGTGGCTCCCCGAAATCCCTCGCAAAGAGCTTCAGGTCATTCCTCTGGATGGGCCGATGTTCGTAGCGGACGCTGTGGCAAAGTATGGCGTTGACCATGATACGGCACATGATACCGCCGTCAACGATTTGCATGGTGGTTACGGTACGAACCTCATGGTTCAGTATCAGGGCACAACCTGGTGCCTGCGTGATACCGGTCGTGCGACACTCTACACCACCGCCGGTTTGATTGGCCCCGCCAATGCGAACATGGTGAAAGCGGAAGGGTTTGCCGACCTTGCGCAGTGCTTGAATATCGCTCTGCGGTATGCCAAGGGAAACGGGCTTCTCCTGCTGCGTTATGGCAAACTGTCCGCGCTGCACAGCGGCGCATCCGACGGTTACGCCATTATGCGCATCAGCGGGTTGGTCCGTATCACGAAGGAGAAGCTGAACAACCGATTCGGCGTCCCGAAGTTCAAGGAAGGGTTCAATTCCCATAGCTATACCAGCGCTGTGTGGGAGCTGCCCGACGTCCGTGACGACCTCATTGACAAGTACCAGAAGGCGCTTTCAAACGCGGCCTCCCGCAATCATGCTGTCAACTGGATGCCCGTTGTTCGACTGTCTACCAGCGACACAGCGACCAGTTCGGCAATTCTGATGCCGAAGCTGATGTCCCCAGGCGGGGCCTTCTCCTTCGCCATTGGAAAGGGCATTCGCGTCGAGCACAAGAAGCTGGCGGCAGGGAAGTACGGACTGGAGAAGTTCGAGGATGAAGCGGACGGACTGTACGCGCTGTTTGAGGATGGCGCTGCCATGATGCAGAAGATGGGAAGCATGGAAATCTCCAATCCCGTCAACTGCCTCGTCGGTATCTGCTCCTACCTGAAAATTCCCAGAAAGTACGCTGACCCGGCGCGTGAGGAGGTTGACACCTTCGTTATCAACTCGCCGCGTATGTCTGCGCTGGACATCTACCTGAGCATGGCACAAATCCCCACCTACGCCAAGCACGCAGGTGCGAGCGATGCGAAGGTTCTGGAGTTGGAAGAGCTTATCGGAAAGACGCTGAACCTCAACTGGTCCGATTATGACATCGGTGGAACAGTTGCTTGGAAGTAAGTGATTACGGCGGTGTGCGGAGCAATCCCACACCGCCGCCCATGAAAGGAGAACTGCTTATGTATGTCGAAAAGACAGATACCTACACCTGCGATTTCTGCGGCCACAACGCGAAGTGGGACGCCTCCGATGACGTCCACGGGGAACTGTGGTCGTGTGAGGCGGAAGGATGCGGAAAGGTTTTTTGCTCCAAGTGCTTCATCAGCGCGTTTGGACAGGAAATCTACATGACCATGATGCAGAGCGGCGAAAACGTCCTCTGCCCGGAATGTGCGAAGAAAAAGTACAAAAAGGAGAATGAGAAATGAAAGTTGAAATCAGAGACATCACAAAGGAAGAAGCTGTTCCGTATGGCGATAACGCGGACATCGTTCTGGCAGAACGAAAAGCGGTTGTGTTCACTGATGACGCGGGCAACACCGGAAAGCTCTATATGAAAGAAGAAGATGTGGAGCTGCTCGGTGAACAGTACATTGCAGAAAATTCAAAGATGGAGTATAGCGAGGTTTACAAAGAGTGGTTTCCGAGCGTGTCGTGGAACGCATACAAGAACGACCAGACACGCAATCCGCCGAAGACCATTGATGTCGAGTTCGTTTGCGACATGGATGGCGAATGCACAGAAATCTGGCGCAGACTCGACACCGGCGGCTACCTCATGCGGAAACTTTGCAACGAACCGTTCGCTCGTTGGCTGACCTGCCACGAATGCGGTGCCTCGTGGATGGACGGGAACTGCATCCGCCCGAACGTCACGTTTCGGAATGGGACGCAGACGGAAACCGTCCTCTACGATGACTGGAACGGAACCGCTGCATACAACAGCACGTTCAATCCGAATTTCAAAAAAGGAGAATAAGAAATGAGTTATTTTGAATGCAAATCTGCCTGATTCCTGCCCGCATATCTGTGCGGGAAAACGGTCCTACTTCGAGGACACGGTGAAAGTCATTAAGGCCCGTATGGCAAAACTCGATGACGCGCTCGCAAAGTCCGGCATGGACGGCGCGGCGTTCGCAAAGACGGCCAAAAATCCTGTTTGACAACAGCTTTGACCTGTTCGAGCGGATGGACAGCGTGGAACTTGCCATGTGGGTTCAGAACAGCTACGACGGGAAGCCTATCGAGCATCGCTTCGAGTGGCCGAATGCTGAGGTCGTCGTTGACTGCGCTTTCGTGCAGACGAAAGAGTGGGAGGCCCTTCGTCACTTCGGCATCGGCGGCTCTGACGCCGCCGCCATCCGTGGCGAGAGCCGGTACAAAACGGCGCAGGAGACCTACCACGACAAGGTGGGCACCCCTGAACTCATTCCGTCTAATGATGCCCAGGCCGTCTTCGAGCGTGGACACATCATGGAAGATAGAGTCATTGACGCCTTTCTGAAGCTGACTGGCTTCAAGCGGATTCCCGAAACACGGATGTTCCGTTCCCGGAAGTACCCGCATCAGACGGCGAACATTGATGGCATTGTCATCTCGCCGGATGGCCGCATCTTTGTCTTTGAGGCGAAAACGACCGTCGCGGAAAACTGGGACGCATGGAAAGACGGCAAGATTCCCCGCTCTTATGTCCCGCAGACGCGCCAGTATCCGGCAGTGCTGGATGATGACCGCGTGCAGGGAACATACATTGGCTGCCTGTTCATTGTTGACCTTATCGTTGGGGGACTTTACGTCGGCAGTGCGTACAGCGGCGAGCAGTTCGTCGCCCGCTGCGTCGAGCGCGATAAGCTGGCGGAAGACGACCAGCTGGCAAACGGAGAAGAGTGGTGGAACACCTATGTGGAGCCGAATGTGGAGCCGGAGGCTTCCGGTATCCCGAAGAAGGATATCGAAGTCATCCGAACCTATCACAGCGGCTATGCAGACCCCAGTGCCGATGCTGTCGATATGACGCACGACTTGGATATGCTGGCCGCCGCAAATGAGTGGCTCACGCTTGGTGAAAACCGCGTCGCGAAGCAGAAGGAAGTCGATGCCATCAAAGAGCGCCAGGATGCTATCTCTGAATTGTTCATGCTCAAGCTGAACGACGCCGTAGAGGGACGTATCAATCTTCCCGACAATGAGTTTATGGAAGTCAAATGGAGTCCGCGTTCGAGAACGAACGTGGATATGGAAACTCTGAAAATCCGCTTCCCTGATGCGTACAATCAGTGTGTGTCAGTAAATCCGAAAGTTCACGGGTCTTCAGCATCAAACGGAAAAAGGTGCGTACTCGCAAAAAGTGATGCTTCTTCAATGAGAGGAGAAATGAAAAAATGAGACACATCAGCCACAGACGCTGTGCCTCCGGAAGGAGGTGACAGCCTTTGTGTAACGATATCAACCAGACGCTGAAGGAGGAGGTGCGCTGCAAACACTCCTTCACCATCCATTTTCGGCGGACGGCTTCATGGTCGTCCGCTATAAGGATGCGGATACCGGTGAGTATCTCGTCGCGTGCGGAAGCAACCTTCCGACGGCAAGCGACATCATCTACACCCTTCACGGAAAGTGGGGAATGAGCAAGAATGGGAAGTATGGACGCCAATTCGAAGTAAGCTACTTCGATATGGAGCAGCCAAAAGGTAAGGCGGCCATTGTCTCTTATTTTTGCAGCTTGAAATGCGGTATCGGGAAAGTCGTTTCCGGGCGTATCTACGCCAAATGGGGGGCGATGGCGTCTGGAATGTACTGGAGTCTGACCCGTCTCAACTCAAGGCTGTCAATGGCGTTACTGATAAAATAGTAACAAAGCTGATGACCAGACTGAAAGAGACGGAGTTTCAGCGGAAAATCATTGCAAAGCTCGGCGATGCAGCGGCGGCGATTACGCCAAAGATGCTCAACGACTTGGTACGCTACTGCAACAAGAATGAGCTTGACCCGCTGGATACCGCGTTGAGCATCATACTTATTCCCTGATGCAGGTGCGCGGCTTCGGCTTCGAGACCGTGGATAGGCTGGCGCGTGCGCTGCCGGATTTTGACCCCGCGAGGTCGGCACGCCTTATCGCATCCCTTGCTTATATTTTCGAGCAAAAATCTATGGAAGGCCATGTGTGCGTTCCAAAGGACGAACTGCTCGGTGAGATGACCAAGGTGCTTAATGCTGGCTTCCATAACGCAGTGTCCGAGGACAGCTGCAAAGAGGCGCTGAACCTTGCGTACAAGATGAAGGCCATCAAGGTCACAGCCAACATGGTCTATTCCACCAAATCCTTTGAGGAGGAGACGGGGATTGTCAACGATATTCGCCGCATTATGAGCGCTTCCGATTCTAAAATCACAGAAATTGATACCTTTATCGAAGAGTACGAAGATGCGAACTTCAAGCTGGCCGACAGCCAGCGAGACGCCGTACACGGTGTTTTTGAGCATCAGGTCGAAATCATCACTGGCGGACCAGGCACGGGCAAAACAACAGTCACAAAGGCTGTTCTCTATGTCCATCAGCAAGTGTTCGGTGGAGATTCCAATGCTGTGCTTCTGGCTCCGACGGGAAGAGCCGCAAGAAGAATGTCTGAGGGCAACCGGCTTTCCAGCACAGACCATTCATTCTGCTATCGGTTACACCGGAGTACCGGAGCTGGACAACCGCAACGAGGGCTTCCTGGAGGGAAACTTGTTTATTATTGACGAGTCCTCCATGATGGACCAATTCATCGCTGCGAAACTTCTGTCCATGATTCCTGATGGAGCAAAGGTCGTCTTTGTCGGCGACCCTGACCAGCTGCCATCTGTCGGTGCCGGTAATGTGCTTCGCGAAATGATTCGCAGCAAGGCTGTTCCAACAACCAGACTGAGCGTCATTTTCCGTCAGGCACAGGATAACCCCATTGTTGGGAATAGCCTGAAAATCAACCAGGGCTGCACAAACCTCACTTTTACTAACACATTCTGTTTCATTGAGCGGTCTGCACCGGAAGAAATTCTCCGCACCGCCTGCGCGTTCTATGTGAAAGCGGTGAAGAAATTTGGTCTGGAGAATGTGATTCTGCTGAATCCGTTCCGGAACAAGGGCCTGCTCTCCGTCAACGAGTTCAACCGCCAGCTCCAGAATCTTATCAATCCGCCCATAGAAGGGGAGGAGAGCATCAAGATTCGAAAGCTGGAGTTTCGTCCGCGTGATTTGGTCATGCAGACGAAAAACACGGAAATCGCTATGAACGGCGATATCGGCGTTATCCATGAAATCAGCAAAATGCCGGACCCGGACGATATGAACAGATGGACTTACATCGCGTCTATCGAATTCAACGGGGACGGCAAACGCCATGACTATACGCCTGAGATGATGCAGGACCTTGACCTTGCTTACTGCACAACCGTGCATAAAAGCCAAGGCTCAGAGTACCAAACCGTCATCATGGTGGTATCCGAGGAACACAAAGTTATGCTCAAGCGCAATATCATCTATACGGGCGTGACGAGAGCCAAGCAGAACGTCGCGTTGATTGGTCAGACAGAGGCGCTCAACACCGCCATATTGAACAACCAGACAGATGTTCGGCACACCCTTTTGGGCGACCGGCTTCACGCTGCGTTCACGGTGAAAAGTTGAAAAGCTGCGCGTCTTCCTGAAAAAGGAGGACGCGCAGTTTTTTTGTATATTTTCGGCCTTTTGGATATTCAGTCAGAAATAAATTGACTAATAGGTGTATATGTGGGATAATATATAGAGCGGAACCCCAAAAAATTTTGAAAGGAGAAATTTTTGCATGAATAGGAAAAACCGTGTGTGTTCCGCCGCACTCTCGGCAGTTCTGACGCTTACGCTGGTCACAGCACCGGCACAAGCTCTCGGCACTGCTGGGGCGGAGAGGACAGAAGGAGACTATGCCGTAATGCAGGCCGTGTCCGGCCCCAGTATCGGCGAAATCGACAGCAGCGGCATCATCTACAACGGAAAAGCACAGACGCCGACGCCAAAAATCACAGTGGGCGGCACGGAACTGGTTGCTGGTACTGACTTCCGGATGGAATACAGCAACAATGTTCACGCCGGCACGGGAATTGCGTACATTCTCGGAATGGGGAAGTATGCAGGGTATGTTGACAGCTGTGAGTTCACCATTCACCCCGCTCAGTTAGTCGTGAAGGTGGACGATGCAGGATGTCAAGGACCCGGCCTCCTACACCTACACGATTCTTCAGGGAACACTTGCTTCCGGAGATTCGCTTGACAGCCGCAGTATTCCGTGAAGGATAACGGAACCGCACCAAGACGGTCAGCGCGACCTTCCAGGACAACGCCGATTACGAAATCACGGTTCTGCCCGGTACTCTGACGATTGTCCAAACGCTCGGCACCGTCGTTATCAGCGGCCCGTCCAATGTCTTCTACAACGGCAGTGCTCAGACGCCGAAGCCCACCGTTCAGGACGCTTCCACCGGAAAGACGCTGACAGAGGGACGGGACTACAATCTCGTTTACCGCAACAACGTCAATGCTGGCAAGGCCAGCGTCACCATCAACGGAATCGGCAGCTACAGCAAGGTCAGCGAGGTGCGTGAGTTCACCATTCAGGCAGCTCCCATCACGGTGCGCATCCGCGACGTGCGTTGCAGCATCCGAGATACAGACCCGACCTTCCGCTATGACATCACCAGCGGCAGCCTCGCCCCCGGCGACAGCCTCGGTTCGCCTCGTTATTCCGTCTATTCCAAGACGGGCTACTCTTATGGCCCGTACTTTGGCATCCGTGCGGAATTCCCCGTGAACCCGAATTATGCTATTACGGTTCGTGAAGGAACAATGACCTACTATGATGTCAAGGTCGATGATGACGTCATTAGCACGGACTTCCGCGTGGTTGTCAATGATGTCTACTATGACGGCACCTACCAGGAGCCGACGGTAAAGGTCTATGACCGCTATAACAACCGTCTGACGGAAAGGCGAGGACTACACTCTGAGCTTCTCCAACAACAGACAGGTTGGCACGGCAACTGTCTTTGTTACCGGCATCAATAGTTACCGAGGCTCGTATGCCACGGAGCATTTCGAAATTCTTTCCAATCACTCCAAACCGACGAATGACCGGTATACCATCGACGCTTCCGCTTCCGATGGCGGCCGCATTTCTCCGTCTGGCACGAATACCGTGCGGGATGGTGCGGATAAGACTTTCAACTTCTATGCGAACAGTGGCTATGAGATTATCGGCGTCTATGTCGATAACGAGTATGTCGGAACCAAAGAGCAGCTACACCTTCCGCGATGTCAGCAAGGACCACGAGATTTACGTTGAGTTCGCAAAGCGTAATTCCTCTAACTCCAGATATGATATCACCATTCGCTCCAGCTATGGCGGTACGGTAACGCCCAATGACAGCGGCAGTGTCACCGTTGCCAGAGGAAATAGCCGCACGTTCTACTTTTGAACCCGATGCAGGCTATCGGTTTCTGCCGTTTATGTGGACGGTTCTCTGGTTTCCACCCGCAACAATCAGTACACCTTCACCAACGTCAGAGATGACCACCGCCTCGACGTGGAGTTCACCAGAATCAACGGGTACTGGGACAATGCCGGCAACTGGTATCCCGGTGGACCGAACCATGACTGGACTCCGGGCTGGAAGAATCCGTACTATGACGTGAGCAACTCTGCATGGTACTACAATGAGCTGTGCTACATGACTTCTCGCGGCATCGTCAACGGTGTGTCCAATGACGTATTCTCCCCGAACACGCCCGTTTCTCGCGGTGAGCTGGTTCTGCTCCTGTACCGTATCTGCGGAAGCCCAAATCCCGGACGTCACACCTACTTCAACGATGTCGCTGCTTCCTCTCCCTTTGCTCATGCAATCTACTGGGCTGCGGAGAACGGCATTGTCACCGGCTACGGTGATAACTCCTTTAAGCCGTATGCCGCCGTTACTCGTGAGCAGGCAGCCCGCTATCCTGTACCGCTACGCTACCTACCGTGGCTTCGCTTACTATCAGGAGACTGGCGTGCTGAACGCTTACGCTGATTTCTACGCGGTTTCTTCTTACGCCGTTCGCCCGCTGAGCTGGGCAGCGACCAATGGCATTGTCGTGGGGCAGTCGAACCAAACGCTTGGTCCGCAGTACCACATGACGAGAGCTGAAACCATTGTCATGCTCTATCGCTTCTGCACCATGTTCGGCCAGTGAACCGCTGGGGTTCTTGAGTTCTCAGGTTCCGAACAGACAGGTTTTGAAAATTGAAAATCGTAGGGTATGATGGCGTTACATTAAAGAAGTATCTCTCATGAAATTGACTTGATACTTCGCTGGGACAAGCGCATTCGGAACTGTCCGCAGGGAAGAATCGCTTGTCCCATTTTTTTAATGTGCAAGCTACAACCACAAAAATTATTTCGAAAAGGAGAAAAAATCATGTCTGAGTACACCAACAACCTGAACGTCGTCTCCACCTACAAGGGCGAAAAGAGCGTCAGCATCACCGGCACGTTCCAGTGCGGCATTCACTTCCCCAAGAGTGGGGCAAAGCCGTTCAAGGTCATCGAGCGCACATCCAAGAACAACAAGCAGTACAAGCAGATTGCCTGTACTGTTGTTATCTCCCCGGATGACCGCAAGAACAACAACGGCAATCCTTTCTCTTCTGTCTATTACGATGGGAAGTACCTGACCTTCAAGGAGTTCCTGGAAACCACCGGCGTCGAGCTTATCAAGGGCAAGCTGTATGCCGGCGTGTTCATGGACCGCAGCACGATGGGCCTGTATCAGGTCATGGGCGACCCCAATTTGACCTTCAAGCAGAACATCGTTCTCTCCGGCGAACTGTCCGTCTATACGGATAAGGAAGGGAAGAAGCGTGCCGCTTTCGGCCGCGTGTCCCTGTTTGCCAAGGACCATGTGGGAGCCGATAAGGTGGAAAAGGAGAACGCAAACGTCATGCTGGAGAGCGGCGGCAACGCGCAGGCGTCCGGCGGTAGTCCTGCCGCATACGCTTCCGCAGCGCCCGCTATGAACGATGACGGCTTTATCGACATCTCCGATGATGACGGTGAGCTGCCGTTCTGATTCGGCACATACAAAGCAAGGAGACACCGATTTCTCGGTGTCTCCTTTGTTGTAAAAAAACTTTTTAGGGAGATGCAACGTCAATAACCCCACGGCTAAAGCCGGGGGCTTGTGGTGCGAACCACGAGCCTGATTGACTACCCTAAGTGCTTCGAGCACTACGTTACCCAGGAATAGATAGGCACCGGTGGACGTGCATCCGAATCTGCCGCTCTGCGGTGTGTGGTTAAACAGCTCTGAGGGTAAGGAGCAGTGCCGCATACACAAAACCCTGGGATAACATTGGGTACGGATACCTGACAGCCGAAAGGCTGAGCGGCTCAATTTTTAGCCGCATCCAAAGAAAGGAGGCATCAACGTATGCCAAAGGTCTATGTTCTCAGCAACCGGCACGGGCGTCCGCTGATGCCCTGCACCCCCGGTGAAGGCCCGTCATCTTCTGGATGCGGGCAAGGCAAAAGTGAAACAAAGGACACCGTTTACCATTCAGCTGCTCTACGGCAGTACCGGCTACACGCAGGAGGTCATCCTCGGTGTGGACGCCGGCAGCAAAACCATCGGCCTTTCGGCTTCCACCGAAACGGAGGAACTGTTCTCCGCAGAGGCCAAGCCGCGCAACGATGTGGTCGAGCTGATGTCCGCACGCAGGCAGTTCCGCCGTGCGCGGCGTACCCGCAAGACGCGGCATCGCAAGCTACGGTTCAATAACCGTGTGCGGAGCAAGCACAAAGGCTGGCTCGCACCCTCCGTGGAGGTCAAGATTCAGGAGCACATGACCGCCATCCGGCGTGTCTGCGGCATTCTGCCCGTCAGCAAGGTGGTCGTGGAGACCGCTGAGTTCGACTTGCAGCGCCTCAAGGCCGTCGCGGAAGGGAAGCCTGTCCCGCAGGGCGAGGACTACCAGAAGGGCGAGATGTACGGTCACTACAACGTGCGCCAGTACGTCCTGTGGCGCGACGGCTATACCTGCCGCGTCTGCGTGGCGCACGGCTCCGTCAAGAAGGGCGTCCCGCCCATGTGCATCATCTTGAGAGCCGCAGGGTAGGCGGCGACGCGCCGGACAATCTGGTGACGCTCTGCACCGCCTGCCACGATAAGCTCCACAAGGGGATTATCACGGTCGAGGACCTCAAGAAGCGCAAGCGCCGCTCCACCCGCGACGCGACCTTCATGGGCATCATGCGCATGACGTTGCTGCGGAGGCTTTGGGAGCAGCTCCCTGTCCCCGTTGTGGAGACCAGGGGCTACATCACCAAAGTTACGCGGGAGAAGCTGCTGGTGCTGCCGAAGAGCCACACCAACGACGCGCTGGCAATCGCGCACGGCCCGCAAGGCTTCCGTGCGGGATACCTGCCGAATATCCGACAGGCGGACTGGCTTTACACCATCCGCCCCGTGAGACATCACAACCGTCAGCTGCACAAGGCGACCATCCTGAAGGGCGGTGTGCGGAAGGCCAATCAGGCGGAGAAATACATCTGCGGCTTCCGCCTCTACGACAAGGTACTCTACAACGGTATCGAGTGCTTTGTCTGGGGGAGACGTACCAGCGGTTCCTTCCTACTGCGGCAGCTCAACGGAGAAAAGGTCAAAGATGGCGTGAGCCACAAACAATTAAAACTATTGGAACGCAGCCAAAGTTATCTGGTTGCATAGTACGAAAGGAGGGGACGCTGCTCCTCCCCATAGCTAAAGCAAGGGGTATCCGCAGCGACAATTCGATGAAGGAGAAAGAACCCAAAATTGCCTCATTTCGGAATGCTACGACCATCTATATGGGCCATGCAAACGGACAGGACGGGGAGTGGGACCTGTTTTACAGCGTACATTTCGAGGACCGTTCCGCCGAAAGAAAATGCTCCGTTGAGAAGGCGGGAATTATCCTTGGCACCATTTTCGAAGACGCCATCTTCGCCGATAAGGTCTCCGAGGATATCGTGCTGTCCCGCGCTTCTCGCCGCCAGTCTTACGACTATGTTGAGAAGCGGCAGCGTTTTCAGATTCTGGACATGGTGAACAAGGTTTCTTTCATCCTGGAATTGTATCCGAGAACGAAGGAAATCTACGCCATCACAGTCCTCACACAGGACAGAGAGGCCATCAATAAAAAAGAAATACCGTTGTCATAAAGATTCTTCCGGCTGTTGAGCGGGAGGATGTCGTGGAATCAAAAGTTGTCTATTATGATTACGACTTGCGCATCCGGGCATTCAAGAAACTGTACGAGCAGGTTATGGATGCGTCCTGCCTGCCTTGCGAAGATTGAGTTGCCACAGCAGAAAGAATCACACAACAAGATACATCAACAGGGCAGCATAGCTGCCCTGTTTTTTGCGTGTGGATAAAAAAGATTATTCGAACAGCTCCCCCTCCTCGTCAGCGAGTGTCTTTAGATACTTGAACACCATCTCAAACGAATCAGGCGAGTGGTCATACTCTGTAATATGGTTGAGCGCAAAGTAAGGTTCAACCATATTCACAACCATGAAGATGGGTAGGTGGTTGTCCTGTGCGAGTTTCACGATGCGTTCTCGGCGCTCAGGCAGTAAAAGATATCGTCGATGAACCCGCACAGGGCGTAGAACTCGTTGTCATCAGGTGTGAGGGGAGCAACTGGCAGATTGGCAGCCTCCGGTATATCGTGGCCGGGAAAAGACTTCTTGTTCATAAAAACCTCCGCAAAAAAGAAATATGGTGAATGGACACAGTTTCACAAAAGAACTGTCCATCCACCATATTATTGAAAGGGGAGAAATGAAAAAAATGATGCAAACGTGTTATCCATCGTTGCAAGTATATTATACCAAATTTGCATTAAAAAGTCAATCCAATTTTGAGGATTCCCAGAAAACCATTCCAATTCGCAAGAATTCTTTGGGTTCTTGGGTTCCTTGTGCAAAAATGGGCCATTTCTCATATTTGTCGCTATGCTAAGAACATACCAAGGAAGTATCACAAACAAAAAGAAAGTTCAGTCAGCGGCTATATACCGCTGACTTTTATATAAACAAGACTATTTTATAAAGGAGAAATAAAAATGAAACTGATACTTGCAAAACAGGATTTCCGGAATAGCGATGCTTGGTCTGAGGTTTGCGATACGCTGGGCCTGCCGGATAATACTACACAGGTCGAGATATCCGCATCCGCAATGAAAGTCCGCACGGTAGAACATCCCGCATGGGAAGAAGCGGAATTTTGGCAGAATTTGGTTGCCGAGCACATTATGGGCGTAGATTTGGTTGATGCAGTACGCAACGGCGAAGTCGATGGCCTGAAAATCGAGCCGAGTGAGGATGAAGCGGGCTATGCGAAGATGATGATGCGTCGGCGTCTCAAAGGCAACGAGCAATGGGACAGCGAGACTGTCGAAGATGACCCCTACGAGCTGTCTTCCGCAATCTTGTCGAGCCTGACAATCCGTAACTGTCAGCAGCTTCTCAAGCCGTATCTGGAATAATTCCAGTTATTTCAACTCATCTATATTGGCACTGCTTATATCAAACATCAAATATGAACGATTCCACAAATATTGTAAAGGAGAAATGAAAAAATGAAACTGACAACAGAAGAAAAGGCGAAACTGAAATCCAACATTGAGAGAATCAAGGCATACATCGAAGCCGAAATCAGCCCGAAGCTCTGTGGTGAAGCGATTACTGTCTATTTTGGCAATGTGGTACACTTTGCCAACGGCACCACCGGGAAGCAGTATCGTCTCTATGTAGACGGACGCAGTGTTTGCGGAGGTGCAGGGAATCTGCTCATGAACCTGCTACCAACCGGCACGCAGAAATTCGACTGTTCTGACTTCTGCACTCGTTCGGATGCTGGCCTTGAGCTGATTCATTCGTGGCCTGCTATCAAGCAGGAACTACTCCAAAAGGTGCAGAATGTTGCGGAGCGCAAAAGCAGCCTTGATAATTTTGAACTTTGAAAGAGAGGATAAGCAATGTTGAGCAATGTGAAACTGACTGCGGCCAATGTCCCACACAAGGAAAGCCTGACCACGGAAGAGAAGGCAACTCTTTGGAAGAACATTTCTTCAGCCCTTATTGAGACTGGTCGTCCAGGCATCAAGCGACTCCCTGAACTGGATGCAGTCGGACTGTGGAAACGGCGTGATGAACTATGTCAATGCGCCCGCATCTACGAAGTACCACGGGAACTATCCTGGCGGTTTGATGGAGCATTCCTGGAATGTTTATGTATGGCTGACTATCATCGTAGGCAACGCCAACTCTATGAAGGACGCCGACGCGCAACTTCAAACTGAGGAAAGCAATGCCATGATGACGTCTGTTGCCATCGTCGCGCTTCTCCATGACATCTGCAAGGTCGGGTTCTATTCGATGGAGCCGAAGAACCGGAAGACGTATGACGCGGAGAAGGTGAAAAAACTCTCTCCAGAAGGACGTGAAGCACGACAGCCTCGGAGACTTCATCTGGGGAGACTGTCATGAGCTACACTGTGACCGATACACACAAGTTCGGCCACGGAGAGTCCTCCGTTGCCATCATCGAGAAATTCCTCGGCGTACTGGGACTTACCACGGAGGAGCGCATGGCTATCCGCTACCACATGGGAGACTTTGCGAATGAGCGCGAGACCAGTGAGGTCTATAATCGCTACCCGCTCGCTGCTATGCTCCACATGGCGGACCTTTGCTGCGACCTACCTGGAAGAGCGTGAGTGTACGGACCAGATGGATGTATTCTGGGATACCGTTAAGGCATTTGCGCGGCCGGTCAAAGCCCCTGAGCAGGCTCAGCCCGCCATGGCGGATGCACCTAAGCCTGATGCAGAAACGCCCGCAAAGCAGGAAATGCCTCGCGGCCGTTTCCGGGGCAGGGCTGACATAAAGCAATGCAAAAGGTGTAAATTCCTACAACAAAACTGTGGATTACGCTGGGCCTGACTCCTTGTCAGCCCTGCCAATCTCACCACTAAAATGGAAGAACCGGAGTTAAAAAGGAGGAGAATGTACTATGGAAAGAAATCTTGAGTTGACCATCCGTATGGATAACGACCATGTTGAAATCGACGTTTACGAACCCGAATCGGGGGAGTGTTCTCAAATCGACGCTCCGCTGAGCTTCGACGAGCATCCTGAGTTCGATGCAGCCGTAGGCAACGAAATCTACAGCTGGCTTTCGCTCTGGGCAGACGAGTTGGCTGGCCAGAACTAATTGAAAGGCCCCCACAATTCTGGGGGCCTTTTTTCATCATTTTATTGACAATCAAGATGTTATGTGGTATAATACAAACATAAATTGAAGGAGGCAAAACACGCGGGTGCTTCGGCAGGAGCAAATGCCCGTCGGTTCGAATCCGACCGCCCGCCATTTTTTCTTTCTCCCTTTTCATTCAAATACATCTGCCCTGGCAGGCGGCGTCGTAGTCTGCCTTTCTCCTTCAGTATATATGCGGGTGCTCCGGCAGGGGCAAACGCTCGTCGGTTCGAATCCGACCGCCCGCCATTTTTTTCTTCTCCTTTTTTTACCCATACATCTGCCCCGGCAGGCGGCGTTATAGTCTGCCAATCCCCCCTTAAAGCAATATATGCGGGCGCTTTGGTAGGAGAGCGCACTCGCCGGTTCAAATCCGGCCACCCGCCATTTTTTCAACTTTCTCCATTCATGAAGCGCCCTGGCAGGCGGCATTGTAGTCTGCTTTCTCCTCTAAAAACTGTTTATGCCGGCAGAAGTCTGGGCGGATTCAGCTTCTTAATCCAAAAGGATGTAGAGTTCACGGGTTCGAATCCCGTTGCTGGCGCACTCGTCGAGATTACGACCCCGGCAGACGGTCCCAAAGTCTGCCCGCGAAATATTGAGGTGTAGCCAAGTGGTAAGGCATGGGACTTTGACTCCCTGACTCGCTGGTTCGAATCCAGCCATCTCAGCCATTCTCCCAAAGAAAAAATGCTGGCATAGCTCAGTTGGCAGAGCGACGCACTCGTAATGCGTAGGTCGCCGGTTCAAGTCCGGCTCCCAGCCCCATTTGGTCTCTTAGCTCAGTTGGTAGAGCACCTGACTGTTAATCAGGGTGTCGCTGGTTCGAGTCCAGCAGGGACCGCCATTGCGGAAATTCCGTCTTCCGCATCCAAAAAGAGATGGGCTTAACAGAATATAGTGGTGAAAATCCAACGGGGCGGGAACCCATCCGTGCCGACAGGACAGTAAAAGTTGTTTGTCCAGCCACATCTCTTCTTTTTCAAGCCCGGATTCCTCGGAAAATGTGCCACCGAGGGCGGATAGTAAATCCGGCATGAGCGGAATAGCTACTCGCTCGCGGGGAGTCTATATGCTATCGTGGTGGAATTGGCAGCACACAGCAGACTCAAAATCTGCTGCTGGAAACAGTGTAAGGGTTCAAGTCCCTTCGATAGCACCATCCCGGTATGCGGGCGAGGAAGCGCAAAAAAGCTAAGTGCTGGGCGGCTGGCATCATTGCTAAGTGTTTGGCGGCTGGTAGGAAGGCGTCCGCGACCGGGAGCCGAACAAAAATGCTGGAATAGCTCAGTTGGTAGAGCGACGCATTCGTAATGCGTAGGTTGTCGGTTCGAGTCCGACTTTCAGCTCCATCCCTTGCTGAAAACTGCACCGGAAGATGCGTCCGGCCCGATACAACCGAGCAAATTCGGGGCTGCGACTTTTCGGAGCACAGTCATCGGGTCGCGGTGTGTGACAATCTAAGCGGGGGTTATGCCATCCGGGATGGTCCCGGACCAGAGGCCGGGGCAGGTGTTCGATTCCCCAAGCGGCGAGGTTCGACTCCCCGCGGCAACGGTTGATGGCCCTCTCTTCACCTTAAAAAGCTCTTGCGGATAAGAACTTTTTTCAGTTGTATTGCCTCTCTATTTTCTGGCGAAACGACTGTTTTTCGCTCGGATGCGGTTGCAAACGCAAAGAGCTGAATCCGCAATACAGGGGCGAATGTTCTAAGGCTGGCGATGCGGTCTCCAAAACCGCGTGTGGTGGGTTCGATTCCCAACCGTCCCTGCCATACATATCGGGGTGCCTGGAGATGGTTCCAGTCCGGCCTCATAAGCCGGTTGACGCGGGTTTCGAGTCCCGCCCCGAAACCAGATGCCGAGTCGCTCTCGGCTGATGTGAGCGTGTGCAGAAAGCCTCACGAAGAATGACAATGCCCGACAATTCAGGCGCGGAGCCGGTGGGTATACACGGCGGCTTGCGAAAGCGCCCATGACGCGCAAGTAAACGATGCCTCGATTGTCGGGAGCTGCAACAAGCAGCGTTGGTGTTTAACGGTCAGCACTCCGGTCTTCCAAACCGGCGGTGCCGGTTCGAATCCGGTACGTTGCTCCACGTCCAGTGCTCGGACAAAGTACACGTCTGAACGGTCTGCCCACAGATAGAGCACATCAGGGCAGGGGGGAAACGGGGACTCACGGGGGCTAACCGCAAGCAGCCGCCCCGCAGCGGTGACAGTCCGGAGACGGGCAAGCAGCAGCCAGCAAAAAGCGGCGTCGCAAACTATCCGTTTTCGCGGGTTTGTCTTGTGATGCCGCTTATTTTTTGAATTTTTTGCCCACCGAAAGGAGCTTACACATGGAAAAAAATCACACGAAAAGTGACCGCTACGGTCATCCATTATTCCGAGGCCGTTTTGGAGAACGGTATGCCGGCATTCAAGGAATGTCCGTCCGGAACTGGTCGCAGATGCTGTCGATTCCGCTCAGGCCCTCGCTTATCTGCGCAAGAAGTACGGAACAGACCGCTCTTTCCTCGTGACTGGTCTGGAGACGTCCACAAAGAAGTATGAGATGGACCTGGCTCTGTTCGTAAAGACCGCCACGCCGGTCATGGAGGTAAATGCTGTACCGGACGCAGAGCCGGAGGCTGAACAGACTGCGCCTGCTACTCCCACTTCGGAAGCGCCTGCTGCCGCAGTTGAGGTAGCCGCATCCGCACCTGTTCAGGAAGCCACTCCTGCACCCGTAGCTGCGGAGTTTACTCCCGCGCCTGTTGCGCCTGTCGCACCGGTTGAGCCTGCTGCACCTGCCACCGAACCCGCTGTGGCCGTTGCCGTTCCCGCAGGCGAAGTTGAAATTTGACCGTCATGCACAGCAGAGCGAAAGAAAGGGCAAAACTTCTGACAGCTATTGCCGGTGTTGCGCTGATAGTTGCGGCAGCTGTCGGAATCACTATCTCACTGATGACCGGGATGCCGTCGGGAGGCGGCATCTCAGGTCAAGTAACCATCCAGCCCTATACAGAGGATTCCCTTGCAGATATGGATGCAAAAGGAACCTTCTGCAAGTCCGTGCTCTCCACAAAGGTAAATAGGAAACTGGAGAAGAACGGATATTTAATGCTGGACACGAAGAAGGAATACGAAAAGTACCTGAGCGAATACCTTGACATCGTGCAGGTGGAGCCGGAACAGGTCCCGCTCGTCGATGACTGGTATGCCGCCGGATATAAGGCGATTGTTTTCTCCACAGATGCCTACGGAACAGAGGTCAATCTGGTGGCCGCCGAGCAGTATATCGGGGACGAGAGCGTTAAAATCGTCATCGAACCGGCAGAAATCAATCCTGCCTTCCAGTTCAGTCAAGATATCTCTAACTGCAAGCAGACCTCTGTAATTGTCTATATTCAAGCGGAGATTCTGAATAATGCGGAAAGCATTGAATTTCTGGTGAAAGGGGAGAGTTGAAAAATGGCAAACCGAACGCTGAAAACGCAGCCGGGCGTCGATGCCTGGTGCAGTCTCCCTGACAAGCTGCTGTCCGAACAGGGGAAAGCCCTGGTATCTTCCGACCCTGACTTGAGCGAGCAGACGCTTCGCCTACTGAGCGAAATTGAACAGCATAAGGACGAGGACATGAAGTGTTCCTTTGAAGATGTGTGCTTCTACGATAAAGGAGGACACTCTAAATCCGTTGGACTGGCCTGCCTGTCTATCTGCATCAAGGCAAACCCGTATGCTTCTCTCGCAGAGGTTGCGGCCAGGTATTCCGCCATGAGAAACAAGAACTTTGCGGCAGTCGCAAGAGCATTGGCAGACCTGAAGCACGAGAAGGGTTCTTTCATCGTTTATTCCAGAAATAGACACGACGGAACTATTCAGGTAAACGCCTGGATGCCGTTCATCGTCAACGCGGGGCATGAGCTGCCTCCTGTGAAGGGAAGTGCTACCATTGCGTAGAGCCATCTATAAAGGCGTTGTAGTAGGTGTCCTGATTCTTGGCATCGCATATTTTTGGCACGAGCAGGGCGAGCTTTATATGGACGTCCTGCGCCATATCCCTCAAATCCTGTTTGAAGGATACCAACCTGCGGCGTTTGACCCAGAGGTTCAAAAGAAATTTGGAATATGGGTCCTGACGGAATGCCTACTCGCCGTATTTCTGCTTCCTAACGGCAGAAAGCGTAGGAAATGGGAAAAGGATGATGACGAGGACGAGGACTGAGCGAATCACTCTCATATACTCGGCCGTGTGATACATAAAATTCGCAGTGGAGGTGTTTCAGGTGAAAAAGCCAACACAAGTGGTATTTACCATCGAATGCGGTGCGACTCCTGACGAACTAATGCAGGCCATTCAAGATATCGTGCTTTCAAAACTGCTTGCCGGCCGAGCGGAGGTAGCATCTTGAACGAGCGGGATGTGCGTGGTATAATCGAACCAGCAGAATTTGGCTGGCATCGAAAGGAGGCCGGCACATGAGAATGTGCGGATACGCACGAGTTAGCACCGACGAGGAACGGCAATTAGATAGCTTAGAGCATCAGATGGAGTTTTTCTCGGATTTTGCAAAGCAGAATGGGCATCATCTGGTCAATGTCTACACGGACGAAGGAATTACAGGCAGACAGCTCAAAAAGCGCGATGCGTTCAACAAAATGCTGAGCGACTCAAAACTTGGGCTATTTGACCTTCTTGTGGTCAAGGATGTCTCACGATTTGCACGAAATACTGTAGACCTACTCACGTCGATTCGACAGCTCAAATCGAGAGGAATCGACGTGATTTTTGTCAATAACAGCCAGAAAGTGCTTGGCGAATCGGAGTTCGTCATCACGCTGCTCGGCGCTGTGGCGCAGGAGGAAAGCTCAAACCTGTCTAAGCGAGTCAAGTTCGGGAAGAATATTACATCAAAGAAAGGAAGAGTACCGCCGCGAATTTTCGGATATGACCGGATTGATAACTTCACTATGGAAATCAACGAGAGGGAAGCGGAGGTCGTCAGAGAAATCTATCATCTCTACATCGACGAGGGACTTGGATGCCGCCTTATCGCCATCACACTTGGCGAAAAGCAGATGAAAACCAAGTATGGTAACGATTGGAACCAGAGGAACATACGGAGAATACTGGAGAACCCAATTTACAGCGGACATTACATCAATCACCGCTACACCGTTGTGGACTTTCTGGAAGGAACGACGAAGGCGCTGCCGAAGGAACAGCATTACCACCATGACCGCCCGGAATGGGCCATCATAACGCCAGAACGCTTCCAGCAGGCACAGGAAATCTTGGAGCAGAGGAGAAAACAATACGCGACCGAATACACGCATTTCACCGGGCGATACAGCAACAGGCATTTATTCAGCACCCTGATACGCTGCAAGGAATGCGGACGGGCCTTCTCACGAAGAGTGACGCATTATCCAAACTCCGATTACATTTACTGGCGATGTCCAACCAACAACCAGTATACCGCAAAACGATGTTCCAACAACACAATCGTCAGAGAGGATGACCTAATTGAAACACTCTCCACCTACCTGAAAGAGGTTGTCTCTAACAAAGAGTCCATCGCCCAGGAAATCGCACGCAAGTTTAAGGAAGCAAATGCGGTGGAGGGAAGTAAGCCAGACGCTCAAGCGCTTGAGGCGAAAAAGGTCAAGCTGAAGGCAAAGCTGGAAAAGTATATGGAGATGTACGCCAATGATATCATCACGATGGAAGCGTTGAAAAGTAAGACAGCAGAAATCAACGAATCTATCAATGTGATTGATGACCAGCTTATTCTCCTCGAAGGACAACGCACACAGGAAAGGACCATCGAAAGCATCACGAATGAAGCGATGGCGGAAATTGAGCGGTTTCTCAGCCTTCAATCTGCAACCAATATGGACCTCAGAAGAATTATAGATTCTATCATCGTGGACGACAAAAGAAGGTGAAAATCAATCTAAAAATAACGGGCAATTTGTAAAGAGGAGCTGCTTTGCATACCTACTTGGTGTAGACCATAGAGGTGTTCCCGGACGACAAATACCAGCGCTGCACGGTGCATTTCTACCGCAATGTTTTCTGTTGTTGCCTAAATCCAAGGTCAAAATTGTAGCAAAAAGTGCTTGGTGGTGGTCGGTGATCGCCTGCGG
>VOFK01001654.1_pt1 | contig 26685 bp, 47 predicted proteins | sample 5384121 | NCBI WGS metagenome assembly VOFK01 (sample SAMN12384730, study PRJNA508395) | human gut metagenome | isolation source: healthy gut J | host: Homo sapiens | reverse complement strand
TGTTGGTTGTTGTCGAAAAAGAATTTTTCATTTTGTAGATAATAAAGTTTTGAAGTATTTGATTTTTTTATCATATTGTATTGATTTTAACTGTAGTTATGTTAGTTGTCCGTGGTGTAGTACAAGTTCTTAGTTTGGATGTTTCAAGTGTAGTTCTTTTTGGAATTGCACATTTAATTTTAGGTATTTCTATGGTTTTAGTGTTGTTTTCAATTGGAAATTGTATCAAGATTCATTTTGACAATATCACATAATTTAATGAATGCGCTTTATATAAAGTGGATAAATGTGTTTTTATCCGCTTTTTGTGCTTGTGTTTTTGTGTGATGCTTTTTCATGTGTTATACTTTTAAAGATAGGAATACCTATCGAATTAGAAGGGGAGTCAAGCATGATTTCAGTATGTATGGCCACATATAATGGCGAGAAGTATTTAAAAAGATCAACTGGACTCTATTTTAAAGCAGATTCAAAGTAGTGATGAAGTCATCATTTCGGATGATGGTTCAAATGATTCTACAAGATATATTATTGAGAAATTTCAAAAGGAATATAAGAATATTTATTTGGTGGATGGTCCTAAACGTGGGGTTCAAAAAAGAATTTTGAGAATGCCTTAAAACATGCCAGGGGAGATATCCTTTTTTTGAGTGATCAAGATGATATTTGGATGGATGGTAAGGTTGAAAGAGTTTTGAAGGAATTTGAGAATTCAAAGACTTTGTGTGTGGTTCATGATGCTGAAATTGTGGATGGAAATATGAATAAGGTGAAGGATTCCTTTTTTGAATTGAAGAATGGAAAGCCTGGCCTTTTACATAATTTATATAGGAATGCGTTTATTGGATGTTGTATGGCATTTCGTAAATGTGTTTTTGAGAAGAGTTATCCGTTTCCAAATCATATTGAGATGCATGATTGGTGGATTGGTTTAGTGGCTGAATGTATGGGGAATACGGTATTTATTTACGAGCCGTATTTAAAATATAGAAGGCATGGCGATAATGCGTCTTCTTTGCATCATCATCCATTAAAGAAAATGATCTTTAATCGCTTATATTTTATTGAACAATTGATGATTCGTTGGATACAGGTGGGATGGCATGCTTAAAATAGGTTCTTGTACAGTATTATTTAATCCGGATAGGGATGTGATTTCGAATGTTGAAACATACAAAGATTTAGTGGATGTTTGTGTTGTAGTGGATAATTCGGAAAGGAAAAATGAAGTGTCGAAATATTTTGAGGAAGATTCTTCATATATTTACATTGATATGCATGGCAAATCAGGGCATTGCGGCGCATTAAATGCCGGTATTGAATATCTTCATTCTAAAAATATGGATATAGCTTTGACAATGGATCAGGATAGTTTATTTCCTACATCGGATTATTTAGCTATTTATCAATTGATTGAAAAATATAAGGATGAATATTCATTAATTGGTTTGGATGTGAATCGAGTGGATCCAAGTAAGGAAATTGTTTTAGTTCCTTATTGATTACTTCGGGTAATTTTGTGAATATTTCAGATTTCTATTTGGCTGGTAAAATGAATGAGTCTTTATTTATTGACTATGTTGATTTTGATTTGGGATATAGATTTAAAAAGGCACATTTAAAGATTGGATATTTAAGTGGATATTGTATAACGCATACAATTGGAAATCCTATTCCAATTCATGTATTGAATAAGACTTTTTATGCGTTGAATCATTCGCCAATTCGTTATTATTATCGTTATCGGAATGCGTATTATTTATATCATCATGTGGATAAAGAATTCTTTAAAAAAGAGTATCGTCGCGAGATGTTTGGTAGTTTGATTAAGATGTTTCTTTTTGAAAAGAACAGAAATGAAAAGATAAAAAATGATTAAAAAGGGACTTTCGGATGCGAAGAAAAGGCGTTTAGGAAAGTTCAATGCCTAATTTTTTTGTTTCAGTGTTGTAATTATGGTATACTTTTTATGCGTGGGAAGAATTCCTGCAGGAAATGAGATGTATTGGTTATTCAGTCATTTTGACTATAAAATAAGTAGTTTTTAACTGGGGGATAGTTAAAGGCATAAACAAACTTTAGACAAGGGAGTCAATTATGTTGATCACAATTATAAGTGCAGAGCACTCTTTACGTAGTAAATGGGTAAGAGAATATTTTGCTTCAAAGGGGGACGAAGTTAAGATGATCTCTGTGAATACGAGTTCTGTACATTCTTTCTTTTTGCGAAGATTCATTTTTTGAAGCAATTAAGAAAGAGCTTGGATGCATTAAGTCCGAATCTTATATATTGTGATGCAACGATTGATTTTCTTATGCGTGAACTTACGGTTTATAAAAATAAAAATAATAATGTAAAATTAGTTTTTGATGTATGTGATGATATTCATGTAGATCAAAAAATATTTAAATCAGGCAGACTATATTTTTTTGTGCGAGTGAATTAGGCAGGGGGCATATTCATGGTGCACACATCTTATATTCGACAAATGGTCAATCTTGTTTGAATACAAGTCCTGAGTTAAGTAATGAGGAATTGTTTTTTGTTTAATTGGAAATAAGAATATAGATATGAATTTTTGTGTTTCCTTTTTAAGAGAATGCTCTATATTAAAGAAGTGTACTCTACATATTTTGGGGGATTGGAAACTCAAAGAAAGTTTTATACAAAGTGTTTTTAAGTGTTGGTGTAAATGTCATAGATGATAAAGACTTAGATAGTCAATCAACAAGGCAAGAAGTCTATGATCAATGTCATTATGGGTTGAATTTAATGGATTTTGAAGGAATAAATTCAGAATCTTTTAGAATATATGTGTGGACAGATTCCAATCATAAATTCTATAGAAGGGGATCTTAGCCAATTTTGTAAGTTATGGGATATTGAAAGAATATTGATGCTCAAAACTATAAAATTGTTGCTTCTAATATTTGTGCAGAAAGTTTAGATGTGCAATTAAATCGAAGATTACATATTCGTAATTTATATAAAACATATTTTACGAAAGATAAATTTTTTGAAACATTAGATGAAATAGGAGGAAGTTTATGAGTTGTCATGAAGAAAAGAAGAAATCTATAGTTTTTATAATATTTGGCATTTTATTATCCATTGTATTAGTTGCATTTACGGGTGCTTTAATTTACCAAATTTATAAATTAGAAGTTTTAGCGGATAAAATTTTAATTCCAGGAATTTTAGCTATCATCCTATTTGGGTTGATTTTGTTGTTGGTGCTTAACTTCTGTACACATGGAATAATTAGTAAAATTATATATTCATTTTTAGTTATTGCGATTTGTGTTGTATATGGATTTGGAAACTTCTATTTGTATTCTACAAGTAAAACATTAACGACAGTAACAGCACAATCCAATAAAGCGAAAAACACTGTTTCAGTCATTGCGATGAATTCTAGCAGCATGGAAGATGTAAAGAGTTTAGAAGGTGCTAAGCTTGGTGTTTTGACAAACATCGGTAAGGAATCTACACAAAAGTCATTGAAGGATATTAAAAAGAATAAGGTAACTTATACAAAATCAGATTATGATAATGTGCCTAGTTTGATTAAGGCTTTGTATGATGGTGAAGTGGATGCGGTTGTATTAAATGAAGCGTATCGTTCAAATGTATGTGATATTGAAGAATATGCCAATTTCAATAATGAAACAAAAGTGATTCATAAAACGGTTTATTATACAAAAGAAAACAGTTCTCCATTAGCAGTTTCGGATATTACTGCAAAACCATTTAATATTTTTAATTAGTGGAAACGATTCATTTGGCTCATTAGATGAAAATTCAAGATCCGATGTAGATATGTTAGTTACAATCAATCCAGTGACTTCAACTATTTTATTAACAAGTATTCCTCGTGATTCTTATGTTACAGAAGTTTGTGATGACTATGCATGTAACTATGGAGTAACAGACAAGTTAACACATACAGGAATGTATGGTGTAGATACGACAAAGGATACAATTGAAAATTTATTAGATATTGAAATCAACTATGTATATCGCGTGAATTTTACAAGTATGATCAATATTGTGGATGCTCTAGGTGGAGTAGATGTTACTGTACCAGAAGGTATGGCCGTTTCTAAATTTTATACAAATAGTAATTTAGAAGGTGTACATGAAAGGTGAGAACCACTTAGATGGAAAACGTGCATTAGCTTATTCTCGTGAAAGAAAAGCGTACTTAGATGGGGATGTTCAACGTGCTCGTAACCAGCAACAAGTATTGCAGGCTATGTTTAAAAAAGCTACATCACCAGAGATTATTAAGAATTATGTGAACTTATTAAATGCCTTGATTGGTGCTTTTTGATACAAATATGACAACAGATGAAATTACTTCTTTTATCAAATACCAAATTCAGGCAAGTCCAAAGTGGAAATTTGAACAATTTGTGCTTAAAGGAGACAATGATCTACGTGTGAGTCCAGAACTTGGTTCGGAAGTCAGTGTCGTTATCTTATATGATTCTTATATCAGTATTGCACATGATAAGATTCAAGCTGTATTGGATGGAAAATCAAGTGATACAGTAGAAGCACAAGAGGATACTCCAGCAGGAACTTTATCTGAAGAAGAAATTGAAGCTCAAATTCAGTATGGTTTAATGACAGAAGCTCCAATTGAAGAGGAAGGTTCAGAAATTTATTACGGGAACTAACAAGATTCTTTATTTAGAATGATGATTGAAAAAGATTAGGGGAAGCTTGGCTTCCCTGTAGTATTATTGATTAAATAGGTAACAATTTAGATTGCGAGGAAGAAATATGGATTTTTTGAGAAGTCTTAAAAAGAACAAAGAGTTAATATGGTTTTTAGCTAAGGATGATATTAAAAAAAGATATGCCGGATCCTCATTAGGAATCGTATGGGCTTTTGCACAGCCTTTGGTAACTATCACTATTTATTGGTTTGTATTCCAGATTGGATTACGTTCAGTTGCACCAGGACAATATGGAGATATGCCATTTTTGGTTTGGATCATGTGTGGTTTGATTCCGTGGTTCTTTTTAGTGATGGTATAAACAGTGTAACTTCAGTCTTTCTTGAATATAGTTATTTAGTAAAGAAAGTTGTATTTGATATTAATATTTTACCGGTCATTAAAATTATTTCAGCCATGTTTGTACATATCTTCTTTATCTTTTTGATTTTCATTGTCATGGCTTTATTTGGATATATGCCTTCAATTTGTTATATTCAAGCATTTTATTATTCATTTTGTATGATTTGTTTGATTTTAGCAATCGGATATTTTACATCAAGTTTATCCGTTTTTTTCAGAGATTTACCACAACTTGTACAAGTATGTTTATCAGCAGGAATGTGGTTAACACCAATTATGTGGGCTTTTGATATGCTTCAAGGATATTGGTTTTCATTTATTTTTAAATTAAATCCAATGTTTTATGTTGTAGAAGGATATCGTAGTGCCATTTTAGGTCATCAATGGTTATTTTCAAATTGGAAGCTTACAATTTATTTCTGGTGTGTTGTTGTATTGTTGACTTTAATTGGGCGAAATGTATTTAAAAAAGATGAAGCCTCATTTCGCGGATGTTTTATAGGAGATAAGAAAATGGATAGTGTTATTGAAATAAAAAATATTTCCAAAATCTATAATTTATATAATAAACCAAGTGATCGATTAAAAGAGGCCTTATTTGCACGTCAATCTAGACATACAGAATTTGCGGCATTAAATGATGTTTCTTTTAATGTAAATAAAGGCGAAATCCTAGGAATCATTGGTAAAAATGGAAGTGGAAAATCGACAATTTTAAAAATTATTACAAGTGTATTAACACCAACATCGGGCGAATGTATTGTCAAAGGTAAAATTGCCGTTACTAGAACTTGGTGCAGGTTTCAATATGGAATATACAGGTATTGAAAATATTTATTTAAATGGACAGATGATTGGTTTTTCTAAAGATGAAATGGATAAAAAATTACAAGACATTATTGATTTTGCCGATATTGGAGAACATATTTATCAACCTGTTAAAACATATTCAAGTGGTATGTTTGCGCGTTTAGCTTTTTCAGTAGCTATTAGTGTTGATCCAGATATTTTGATTGTAGATGAAGCTTTATCGGTTGGAGATGTTTTTTTCCAAAATAAATGTTATCGTCGTTTTGAAGAATTTAGAGAACGTGGTAAAACCATTTTATTTGTAACGCACGATATGGGTAGTGTTATTCGTTATTGTAATCGTTGTGTTTTATTAAATGCAGGGAAAAAGGTTGCGGAAGGTAAACCACAGGAAATGGTGGATCTTTATAAGCGTATTATGGTTGGTCAATGGAATGAAAATGAAGAGAGTTCAGAAGAAGCATCATCGATTCAAAGTTCAAATGTAAAGAATGATCAATTATGGAAAGATCAAATCAGTACAAATCCAGATATTGAAGTTTATGGAGATGGAAGAGCGGATATTATCGACTTTGGAATATTCTCAGATACAGGAGATATTGGAAATAATGTCTATAAAGGAGATTATTATTCAATAAAAATGAGGGTTCGTATCAATGAAGATAACTTGAATCCAATCTTTGCATTTAAGTTAAGAGATATCAAGGGAACGGAATTAACAGGAACAAACACAATGTTAGAAGATATTGATACTTCTCAATGTAAAAAAGGGGATATTGTTACGATTACATTTAGACAAAAACAATATTTACAACCAGGACAATATTTAGTGTCTTTAGGATGTACAGCTTTTGAAGGAGATCAATTTGTCGTATATTGCCGAAACTATAATTGTTGCGTTTTAGGTGTTGTAGCACAAAAAGGTACGATTGGTATATTTGATAGCGAGTCTGAAGTGAGTGTTTCTGTCGAATAGTATAAGTGTGTTATAATATGTATATATTTTTAAAAAGGTGAAATTATGGATGTAAGTATAGTAATACCAACAAAAAACGGTGGTGCTTTATTTGATGAAGTACTAACGATGATTGATAAACAAGAAACAGAATATGAATATGAAGTGATTTGTGTGGATTCTGGTTCAACCGATGATACGGTTGACATTATTAAACGTCATCATTGTATTTTAAAACAAATTGATAAAACGGAATTTGGCCATGGCAAAACACGAAATTTAGGAGCAAGTTTAGAACTGGTGAGTATATTATCTTTATTACACAAGATGCTTTACCTTATGATACACACTGGATTCAAAATTTTGTTGATGGTATGAAATCAGATCCTGAAATTGTTGGTGGTTTTGGAAAACATTATCCATATCCGGATTGTAATATTTTTGATAAAAGAGATCTAACTTTACTATTTCAAGGGTATGGTACAACAAATACGATTTATCAATTGGAAGACAAAGAGCGTTATAAAAATGAAGAAGGATATCGTCACTTGTTGGCTTTCTATTCAGATAATAATTCATGCATGAGAAGAGATATTTGGGAAAAATATCCATATGATGATGTGAACTTTGCAGAAGATCAAATTTGGGCAAAGAAGATGATTGAGCTTGGCTATAAAAAAGTTATATTGTCCTTATGCAGGGGTATACCATTCTCATAATTATGAGCTAGAAACATACAAACAAAGATTTTATGATGAATATAAGGGTATATATACAATCCATCAATATGTAATGGTAAAAGACATTCCCCATTTACTTGTGGGATATTATAGATTTGTGAAAAATAATTTGAATTATGTAAATACTTTGGATATGGATGCAGCTGAAAAGAAAAAATGGCGTAAATATGCGATTAAAAGAGATTGGTATCGATTCTATTCTGCATATATGGCGGGAAAGTATTATCGTAGTTCAAAATCAAAACAAGAGAAAATGGATCAAAAGTTTTCTCAGCAGTTAAGACAAATCAATCAATAGAGGTGTAATCATGGAAGCAAGAAAAATAATTAATTCGCTACAAAGAAGAGGTTTAAGAGGTTCGATTCAAAGGTTTCGTCAAGGACCTCAAAAGGTAGGCCTAATCGATTTTTGGAGTTTTATAACAGACCGAGAAGAAACTCCATTGAATCTAGAGGAGTATAAAAAACATAAAGAGGGAAATCAAATCACATTAAATTGGGTGATACCTGAAATGGGTGAAGGGTCAGGTGGACATTTGAATATTTTCCGCTTTGTTTCCTATTTAGAAAGACATGGAGTACATAACCGTATTTATTTATATCGTTCCACTCGTTTTTTAAATAATAGTTATTTAAAAGATTTTGTACGTAAATATTTCTCTATTTTGGATGAAAATGTTGAGTTGTATCATGATACAAAGTTAATGACTTTTGCGGATGGTATAGTGGCAACAAGTTGGGATACAGCTTATTGTGTACGTAATTTTAATAATACAATTTCAAAGTTTTATTTTATTCAAGATTTTGAACCACATTTCTTTGCACATGGTTCTGAATATGAGTTTGCGGAACAAACATACAAGTTTGGCTTTAGAGGTATTACAGCAGGAGATTGGTTAAAAGATATTTGTATTAACCAATATAACATGAAGGCAAATAGTTTCAGTTTCTCATATGATAAAGATTTATATACAGTTAAGAAAAAACAAGATAGTACTAAGCGTGTATTTTTCTATGCTCGTCCAGTTACACCTCGAAGAGATTTTGAACTAGGCTTGTTAGCTTTAAATGAGCTTTCTAAAAAGATTCCAGATTTAGAAGTTGTTTTCGCAGGATGGGACGTTTCACAATATGAAATTCCATTCAAACATCAAAATTTAGGCATTATGAAAATTGAAGAATTATCTGATTTATATGGAAAATGTGATTTATGTCTAGTTATTTCAAATACAAACCTTTCATTATTACCACTTGAAGTAATGGCTTCAGGTTCTGTTGCCGTATGTTCAAAAGGAGCAAATAGCGAATGGTTAGTTAGTGAAGAAAATAGTGTTTTAGTATCGTATGATCCAATTGAGATTGCGAATACTATGTATACATATTTAAATGATTCAGAAAAAAATTAGATGCAATTCGTCAAAAAAGGAATTGAATTTGCGCAACATACATCTTGGGATGTAGAAGGAAAGAAAGTTTTAGATGCAGTTTTGAAAGGAATTAAAGAAGATGAAGAAAGTTTTAATAATAGGGGGTAATGGATTTATTGGTGCAAATCTTGCTCGCTATTTGAGTAAAGAATATAAAGTATATTCTTTTGACATTCAAAATCCAAAAGAAAAAAAATCCAGATGTAGAATATGTCGAAGGGGATTTTTTCGATGATGAAATTCTAGAAAATGCCATTCAAGATAAAGATATTGTGATTCACTCTTTAAGTACGGTCAATCCAGGAAATTCAAACAAGCGCTTTATGCAAGGGTACTCTAGAGACTTTGTGCAAAGTGCACACTTGTTTGATTTATGTGCACAAAAGAATATTAAAGTAATCTTTTTATCTTCTGGTGGAACGGTTTATGGAATTCAAGAAGAGCAACCAATTAAAGAATCAAGTTTGGCGAATCCAATCAATCATTATGGTTCAGTAAAACTTTGCATTGAAACTGTCTTAAAGACATTTAACAAACAATCTCATTCGAATATGATTATTGCGCGTATTTCAAATCCATATGGTCCTGGACAAGATTTTAATAAAGGTGTTGGATTTATTGACGCAGCTTTGAAAAAGACATTAAATCATGAACAGATTGAAATCTGGGGTGATGGAAGTGTTGTACGAGACTATATCTATATTGAAGATGTTTGTGAAATGATTGGTTCGTTGATCAATTATGATGGAAATGAAGAGGTCTTCAATGTCAGCAGTAATCAAGGTATTTCATTAAATGATGTAATTTCAAAAATGAAAGAGTATGGTTTAGCGCCTGATGTTGTTTATAAAGATGCAAGAAGCGTAGATGTTGCTAAGGTGGTTTTGGATAACCATAAGATTGAAAGTATTCACGAATGTAAGATTCGTTCTTTCGAAGAAGGTTTAAAGTTGTATATTGATTATTTAAAAAATACTAGTTTTTAATGGAGAAAATTATGAAGCAGATCAGGAAGTATAGAGATTTTTACAACAACATTAAATATCGTACAAATGTATTTGAATGGTATCCATTTAAAGAAAATGCCAAATTATTATATGTTGGTGATAGTGCGATTTTAGAATCTTATTTTTTACAACGCTTCAAATGTTGTACGACTTCCTTGTCTAATTTAGATACATTGAATGATTCTACTTTTGATTATATTATTGTCGATGGCGAATTTGATTGCATGGATGATAAAGAAACAGCATTATGTGATTTATTGAATAAATTAGATTTAGAAGGACAACTTATCCTTTTAACAAACAATAAATTAGCTCTTCGTTATTTTGCAGGAGTTAAGGAGTTTGAGTCGGATGAATTCTTTGGAAATCTAAAAAAACATACGAATTTATATTCAAAGAATCAATGGGATACATTATTTTCTAAATTAAAAGTTCATGCTCAATACTATTATCCATATCCAGATTATTTCTTAACAAAACAAGTTTTAAGTGATGAATGGTTGACTGGAAATATTAATTTAGAATATGAGGATTGTCATGAATTTAGATATAGTTTCTTTAATGAAAATATAGCTTTACAATCCCTTGTAGAATCTGGTGATTTTGCGACATTTAGTAATTCATTTATGATTATTCTTTCAAATCATAAGAGTAATATTATTTATTCAAAGATTTCTTCAGAAAGAAAAAAGATAATTTTAAAATATGTACAAATATTTTAAAAGATAAGGATGCATATCGCGTAGAAAAAAATCGCATTAGATCCTTCTGGAATTTCTCATTTTGAAAGAATTCATCAATTTTATAAAACAACGAAACATAATGATTTATTTCATTATTGTCCAGTACAATTAGAGAATAACACATTAATTTTTGATTTTATCAAAGGTGAGAATCTTGAATCCATTGTCAATGGATATGTGAAGCATGATCAATTGGATAAGATTATTGAAATAATGGATTTGTTGTATAAAATCAATGCGTATGGAGATATTGTTGATTTTAAAGTAAATCACGAATTTATAGATGTGTTTGGCAAACAGGATGAAAGTCTTTTATTAGATCAGAAGTGTATTCGTTTCTGTGATATAGATGTCATTTTAGAAAATGTGATTCTAACGCAGAATCATACATATTCAATTTTAGATTATGAATGGGTGTTTGATTGCACTATTCCAGTCTCATTTATTATGTATCGAGCTATTTTACATAGTATTGCACTTTCTAAATTCAATGAGGAAGAAATTGAGAAAATTTATTTGCGTTATGGGATTACGGAAGAGCTTAAAACATTATATTTATCAATGGAAGAAAACTTCCAACATTATGTATCGGATGAAAAAATTTCTGATTATTATAATAAATCAAGAATGTATTTGTTAGATTTTGCATAAAGAAGTAGAGAAGGATCTCTTAGATATTATAGTGAATGGTCAAAAGAAGACTTTGTTCAATTCAAAACAAATGCATTACAGAAACAAACGTTGGAAATCAAGATATTCATATTTCAATTTGGAAAGAAATCAATCTTTAAATTAAATACTATCACAATGAATGGAAATTTGATTTCAGATTTTAAGACAAATGCATCTTTTTTGTGATCAACGATGATTATTATTTTATAGAAACACCGCAGATTCAATTGTCAAATTCAGAATCTGGTTTGTTAGAGTTGGATTTCTATATGTATTATTATGGTGAAGACTGCATTGATAACATTATTAATTTAATTGATGCAAATCATAGATTAAATCAAGAATTAAGTGAAATTAAGGAGTCTAAGATATATAGATTAACAAAAAATAAGATATGAATTATTATAAAACAGGTAAATTCGCACGTCTTGCGAATGTGAGTGAAAAAAGAACAATTCGATATTATGACAAGATAGGGTTATTAAAACCCTCTTTTTGTTATGGAAAATGGATATCGTCAATATAGTGATTTGGATTTATTGAAGTTACAGAAGATTTTATCATTAAAACATTTGGGGTTTAGTATTGAAGAAATCTTTCCAATGGTTATGGACAATACCAATCTTAAGGAGAGCTTTTGAATTGCAGATTGATTTGATTGAGGATAAGATTCGTCATCTACAATCTTTAAAAGATGCTTTAAAAAGGGCGAGTCAATCTTCAAATCTTTCTTGGAATATGATTTTATCTTTAGTTCAATTGTCGAATGAAGAAACGAACATTATTGAGCAATATAAGAATGCGAAAGAACTTAAATGATCGTATTTCTTTGCATGAAAAGTATTCTACAAATAAACAGGGATGGTTTAATTGGTTGTTTGAAAAGATTGATTTTTCTAAAAGTAAATCGCTTATTAGAGCTTGGTTGTGGCAATGGTAAGTTGTGGCAAGAGAATAAGATTGAATTAAGAAATCGAGAAATATTCTTATCGGATATTAGTGAAGGTATGGTGGAAGAGGTTCGTAATAAATTGGGTTCTGATTTTAACTGTATTGTGGCGGATGCTGAAAAGATACCTTTTAAAGATGCTTATTTTGATTCCATCATTGCCAATCATGTTTTGTTTTATTTGAATGATTTAAATCAGGGATTAAAAGAGATCCGTCGAGTATTAAAACCAAATGGAGTGTTATATTGTAGTACATATGGTAGTAAGCATATGAAAGAAATTACAGAAATTGTACAAAACTTTGATTCTAGAATAAATCTTTCGAATCATAGTTTGTATGATGTATTTGGTTTAGAAAATGGTGAAAGTATTTTAAAACAATATTTCACGAATGTTCAAAGAATGGATTATCAAGATTCATTAGAAATTACAGAATCCAAGCCTTTGATTGATTATATTATGTCTTGTCATGGTAATCAAAATGAAGTATTGGGTCCGAAATTGAATGAATTTAAAGAATATATTGAAGAATTGTTGTTGAATAATGGTAAAATAATTGTAACAAAACAAGCTGGCTTGTTTGTTTGTGTGAAGTAGGAGGTGTTATTTTGGAGTTAGTGAATAAATCAATGGAGGTATTAAAACGAGAAGGGATTTCAGGTTTAGCAAAACATGCCTCGCATTATATTCATAAGAAAAGAGAATCAAGACCTAAAAAGTGATGCATTTAAGGATGTCTTGTTTATAAATGGGTGTCCTAGAGATTTGTTGCCACATCCACCTCGTTATCGTGTAACACATCAAATGGAACAGCTAAAAGTGAATGGCTATACTTGTGATGAAGTTTTCTTTGAGAATGTAGATCTAAAACAAGTGCGTATGTATTCTTGTTTCATTATTTTTAGAGCGCCTTATACAGATAAATTAGATGCATTTATTCAATTGGCTAAATCATGGAATAAACCCGTACTTTATGATGTGGATGATTTAGTCATTGATACAAAATATACAGATCAGATTGAGTATGTTAAGAATATGGATGCTTCTCAAAAAGGCTCGCTATGATTTAGATGTTATGAAGAATCAAAAGTTATTAAAACTTTGTGATGGATGTATCACAACGACTTTGGCCTTGAAGAAGGAGCTTGAAAAATACAATCCAAATGTATGGATCAATCGAAATACGGCTTCTATTGAAATGGTAACTTTATCACAAGAAATTAAGAAAACATCAAAAGATACTGTGGATATTGGTTACTTTAGTGGTAGTATTACGCACAATGAAGATTTTGAAATGATTAAGCCAGCCTTGATTCATGTGTTGAATGTATATGATCATGTGCGTTTTTGCATCTTGTTGGAGAAATCGATTTACCTCAAGATTTAAAGATGTATGCTTCTAAGATTGAAGTACATCCTTTTATGGATTATAAAAAACTTCCGGTATTGATTTCGAAGATGGATATTAATTTAGCACCTTTAACTTCAACTATTTTTAATGAAGCAAAATCAGAGAATAAATGGGTAGAGGCTAGTTTAGTAAATACTTGTACGATTGCTTCAAATCTAGGTGCTTTTAAAGAGATGATAGAAGATCATAAAACTGGAATACTTTGTTCTAATATAGTTGAGTGGAAGAAAAAAAATTAACTTGTTTGATTGAGAATAAGAAATTAAGAGAAACTCTAGCTGGTAATGCGTATGCATATTGTTTAAAGCATTGTGTTACTTTATATACAGGTTCAAACATTGTTTCTATTCTACAAGAGAATCGTAAACGAATTATTTGTATGGGCTTTGCGAAACTTGAAATATCAGGTGGAGTTATGGTGGCTTTGCGTCATGCAGCTTATTTTACAGGATGCAGGTTATCAAGTGATGTTATTATCTTTCTATGATACTTGTACAGAATTTACTTTTATGAATCATTCATTTCCGGTCTTGCCATTTAAAAATGAAAAGTTGGATGCGAAAATTGATTGTGGTGTAGCGACAATGTGGCCTACGGTTAAGATGTTGGATGATGTTCGTTGTATTGAAAATAAAAAGTATTTGGTGCAGGGGTATGAGGTTGATTTTTATGATTTTAAAGATCCTCGTAAAGTAGAAGCTAGTGTGACTTATTCATATCCATTTGATTGCATTACTGTCTCCAAATGGTGTAAAGAATGGTTGAAGTCCGAATTTAACAAAGATGCCAAGTGGATTTATAACGGAATTGATATTGAACAGTATAAAAATCATAAACGAGAGTTCAATGGAAAAATTCGAATTTTGATTGAGGGAGATTCTTCAAGTAAGTATAAAAATGTGGATGAGGCTTTCACGATTACAAATAAATTGGATTCTTCCAAATATGAAATATGGTACATGTCTTATAATGCCAAGCCGAAGGATTGGTATCGTGTTGATAAATTCTTGCATAGAGTACCTTATGAAGAGGTGCAAAAAGGTATATGCAGATTGTGATATTTTGTTAAAAACTTCTGTTTTTGAAAGCTTTAGTTATCCACCACTTGAAATGATGGCCACTGGTGGTTATGTGGTGGCCTTATTAAATGATGGCAATAAAGAATATTTAGAGGATGGAAAAAATTGTTTGATTTATCCAAATGGAGATATTGTCAAGGCTGTTCATTGTATTGAAAGAATTGTTTCAGATCAAATTTTGCGTGATGTTTTATATACAAATGGTGTAGAAACTGCGAAATCAAGAGATTGGAATTTGATTAAAGAATCAATAATTCGTGTATATTGCGCTTGACCCTAACGTAACGTTAGGGTTTATTTTATATGTATGATATAATTATGTTAATTATGGAGGACTCAACATGAAAGGTATTATTTTAGCTGGTGGTAGTGGTACTCGTTTGTATCCTTTGACTAAGGTTACAAGTAAGCAATTGCTTCCTATTTATGACAAGCCAATGATTTATTATCCAATGTCTATTTTAATGCAGGCAGGGATTCGTGAGATCTTGATTATTTCAACTCCGGATGATACTCCTCGTTTTCAAGAATTACTAGGGGATGGTCATCAATTTGGAATTGAGCTTTCTTATAAAGTTCAGCCTAGTCCTGATGGTTTAGCACAAGCCTTTATCTTGGGTGAAGAATTTATTGGTAATGATAGTTGTGCAATGATTTTGGGTGATAATATTTTCCATGGTCATGGTTTAACGAAGCGTCTTCGTCTTGCTGAAAATGAAGTGGGAGCTACTGTATTTGGTTATTATGTAGAAGATCCTGAACGTTTTTGGCGTTGTTGAATTTGATTCAGAAGGTAAGGCTATTAGTTTAGAGGAAAAGCCAGCTTGTCCTAAGTCAAATTATGCGGTAACAGGACTTTATTTCTATGATAATAAAGTGGTTGAGTATGCGAAAAACTTAAAGCCAAGTGCTCGTGGGGAATTGGAAATCACAGATTTGAACCGTATTTATTTAGAGAATGGTGAATTGAATGTCACATTACTTGGCGATGGATTTACTTGGTTAGATACGGGTACACATGAATCTTTAGTGGATGCCACTAATTTTGTGAAGACAATTGAGGAACATCAACATCGTAAGATTGCGTGTCTTGAAGAGATTGCGTATGACAATGGATGGATTGGTGATGAAGAATTGGCTTCTACTTATGAAATCTATAAGAAGAATCAGTATGGTGCTTATTTAAAGAAGATTATGGATCGTAAATATATTAAGTAATGGGGTAATGAAATGAAGGTAACTGAAACAAAAAAATTCCTGGAGTATTAATTATTGATACAGATGTATTTGGAGATCATAGAGGGTATTTTACAGAGACGTATTCAAAGCCTAAATATGAAAAATTAGGGTATTACTGTTGATTTTGTACAGGACAATATGTCTTTTAGTGCACAGAAGGGTACGCTTCGTGGTTTGCATTGGCAAAATCCGCCTTATGCACAAAGTAAATTGGTTTCTTGTACAAAGGGTACAGTAATTGATGTGGCTGTGGATATTCGCAAAGGTAGTCCTACATTTGGTCAATGGGTCAGTGTAGAGCTTAGTGAAGAGAATCATAGACAATTCTTTATTCCACAAGGATTTGCGCATGGATTTTTTAACTTTAACGGATGATGTTGAATTTAGATATAAAGTCGATAATGTCTATAATAAAGAGTCTGAGGGTGGAATGCGTTATGATGATCCAACTTGTAATGTAGATTGGGGTTCATTATTAAATGGTATTGAGCCTGTCTTAAGTGAAAAGGATCAGGTAGGTCCAACTTTAGAAGAGTCAAATAATCAATTTGTATATAAAGGAGAATAGAAAAATATGAAAATTTTAGTAACGGGTGGTGCTGGTTTCATTGGTGGAAACTTTGTACATTATATGGTTAATAAATATCCAGAAGATATGATCGTTAACTTAGATAAATTAACTTATGCAGGTAACTTAGAAACTTGTAAGCCTGTAGAAGATAAACCGAACTACAAGTTTATCAAGGGTGATATTGCAGATCGTGAATTTATCATGGATTTGTTTGAAAAAGAAAAATTTGATGTCGTTGTTAACTTTGCGGCTGAAAGTCATGTTGACCGTAGTATTGAAGATCCTGAAATCTTTGTAAAGACAAACGTAATGGGAACAACTACATTATTAGATGCTTGTGTGAAATATGGTATTCAAAGATATCACCAAGTATCTACAGACGAAGTATATGGTGATTTACCATTAGACCGTCCTGACTTGTTCTTTACTGAAAATACACCTTTACATACTTCAAGTCCTTATTCAAGTGCAAAGGCAAGTGCCGACTTATTTGTGTTGGCATACCACAGAACATATGGTTTACCAGTAACGATTAGGTCGTTGTTCAAATAACTATGGTCCTTATCATTTCCCAGAAAAATTAATTCCATTAATTATTTCTCGTGCCTTAAATGATGAAACAATTCCAGTATATGGAACGGGGAGAAAATGTTCGTGACTGGTTACATGTATATGATCACTGTGTCGCAATTGACTTAATTGTTCGTAAGGGACGTGTTGGTGAAGTCTATAATGTAGGTGGTCACAACGAAAGAACAAACTTAGAAGTTGTAAAGACTGTATTACACGCATTAAACAAACCAGAAAGCTTAATTACGTATGTAACCGATCGTAAAGGTCATGATATGCGTTATGCGATTGATCCAACTAAGTTGGAAACAGAACTTGGATGGAAACCAAAATATACATTTGATACAGGTATTCCAATGACAATCCAATGGTATTTAGACAACAAGGAATGGTGGGAAAACATCATTAGTGGGGAATACCAAAATTATTTTGAAAAGATGTATGTAGAAAAAGGAAGAGCTAAGGAATAATCTTTAGCTTTTCTTATTAAATGAAAGGAAGATATTCTATGAAGGTTTTTGTGACAGGTGTTGCAGGTCAATTAGGTCATGATGTCATGAATGAATTGGCTTCTAGAGGATATGTTGGAGTAGGTACAGACTTAGCTGAAAGCTATAGTGGAATTCAAGATGGTACGTATGTAACAACAGCTGAATATGTATCTTTAGATATCACTAACAAAAGTGCTGTAATGAATACAATCAAGTCTATAAAGCCAGATGTTGTTGTGCATTGTGCGGCATGGACAGCAGTTGATTTAGCCGAAGATGAAGATAAACAAGCTAAGGTAAAAGCGATTAATGTGGATGGTACACAAAATATTGCGGATGCTTGTAAAGAAATTGATGCGAAAATGGTCTATATTTCTACCGATTATGTATTTGATGGTCAAGGGACAACGCCTTGGCAACCCGATTGTAAGGATTATAAGCCATTGAATGTATATGGTGAAACGAAGCTTGGTGGAGAACTAGCTGTTTCAAATACTTTATCTAAGTATTTCATTGTTCGTATTGCGTGGGTATTTGGAAAGAATGGAAATAACTTCATTAAGACAATGTTAAATGTTGGAAAAAGAAATTTGATACATTAAAAAGTAGTAAATGATCAAATTGGTACACCAACCTATACTTATGATTTAGCACGTTTATTAGTTGATATGATCGAAACGGATAAATGTGGTTACTATCATGCAACAAATGAGGGTGGCTATATTAGTTGGTATGATTTTGCGTGTGAAATCTTTAAACAAGCAGGTTACACAAATAAAAGTAATTCCAGTAACAACGAAAGAGTATGGTTTATCTAAGGCACTCGTCCTTTTTAATTCTCGTTTGGATAAATCAAAATTAGTTGAAAATGGATTTAAACCTCTTCCAACTTGGCAAGATGCTTTAAAGAGATATTTGGAAGAATTAGTTTAATTTTTGACAATTATCTTGGAATGGAGGAGTTATGAAAAAAATTTTCTTTTAATAGTTTTATAAAATTTTTGTTGTTTATTTTTTATAGTATTCACATTTTCAATGCTTGTAAAAGATAATGCGATAAAGACAAGATATTATAGTATTATTCCAATGAATCATGAGAATTATGTTGAGTTAAGTCAGTCAAATAAAATTACACAAGATTTTAAGGTTTCAAATAAACAAATAGAAGCAATTCAATTGTTTGCTTATGAAGATGAGTCGTTTGATGATTTTACAATTGAATATTCTTTGTATGATGAAGATACATTAATTGGAAATGGATCATTAAAGGTGGATAGTGTTACAAAAGATAATCCTGTTCTATTAGGTTTTAAAGATAAAGTAACAAATGTGAAAGGGAAGAATTTAAAATTAGTGTTGTCTACGAATAGTAATTCTACACTACTTTTAAATGCAAATAAAAACAAAGCGAGCTTAAGTGTAGCTACAAATGAAATCACTTCCTTTTCAAAATTAACATTGACTACCAGTAGATTCTTAGTTGTATTGTTTTGTGTAATGACATTTATATTGAAGTTCTGTCATTTGGATTTTAATAAATATTGTTTAGCATCCGTATTCGTTTTGGGGATGATTCTAAATTTATTTATTCCAGTAGGGAATGTTCCAGATGAGGCAAATGCACATATGAAAAATGCATATCACATTTCGAATAAAATTTTGCGTGTACAGGATGATGTAAACAACATTAAAATGCGAAAATGTGATTTAGATATTTTTCATTATGTATATGCGAATGATGCTGTTATGGATAGTTATGTTCAAAATATTTTGAGTAAAAATTCAGATGAAACAGAATTAGTAGACTCAGAACAACAAGTGGTTCAAGTTGGTATATACATGTATACTTATTTTTTGAGTGGCTTAGGTATTGCGATTGGTCGATTGTTAAATTTAAATGGAATTTTTATGTTTTTAATTGGAAGATTTTTAAACTTTAGTTTATTTTTATTGGCACTCGGATATTGTTTGAAGAAAACGCCAAAGTTTAAAGAGATATTTGTACTATTAGCACTTTTCCCAATCACTTTACAACAAGTTTTTAGTGTTTCGTATGATAGTATAGTTTTATCATTAGCATTTGTGATTGCTTCTTTAACAATACAGTTGTTTTATAATCGAAAACTTGGTAAAAAAAGAAACAATATTATTGGTGATTACATGTTTATTGTTGATTCCGTGTAAGAGTTTTGCGTATTCACCACTTGTATTAGCACCATTAAGTTTCTTTATAAAAGATATTGATTTTGAAAGATTCAAGAATAAGAAAGGCTATATACTGATAGGAGTTATTCTAGCTTTATTATGTGCAGTATACTTACTTGCAGCTATTATTTTAGGTAGAATGGTTTCAAATGCTTCTGTCTTATATTTGGCATTCCATCCTAAATTTTTCTATAGTGTGTTGCGTCAGACTTTATACAATAAGTTAAATTTCTATATATTTTCTGCTGTAGGAAGTTCAATGGAGTTATGTCATGTTGGTATATTTGCACCAATTATTCTTGGATATATTATTGTGATGTGCCTTTTAATTGCTAAAATCAATCCCAAAGTTTTAGGTATAAAAAAAGTAAATCAATATGTATTCATTTTCATTATACTTATTTGTTTTTTAGGTACTTTAGGTGGAATGTATAGCTGGTCTTATAGTGTTGGAATGTTTGGTGGAAGAATTGTTGAAGGTTTCAAGGAAGATATATTTTTTGCCTGTTATTCCATTGTTGTTTTTATGTTTCAATAAAGATACGTATGAAGCAGGATCTATATCAAAATTTAAATTATTGAATACGTGTAATTATCTTGGTATTTTTGGCAATATTTTCGTTGATGATTGAGTTATTAACACACTAATCCGGTTGTGTTTCGTTAATAAAAAATTCATAATAACTTGAGGATAATGATTTCTTATGTTATGTTTTAAAGTGGTAAAAAAAGGAAAAGGGGAGAATAATGAATAAAGTATTGTTAATTATTCCAGCATATAATGAACAAGATTCTATTTTATCAACAATCGATACAATTGATGAATATAATAAGAATCATTCTTCAAATAAATTAGATTATATTGTCATAAATGATGGTTCTAGAGATAGAACAGAGGAAATACTAACGTCAAATAATAAGCCGCATGTGAAACTGGTTCATAATTTAGGTATTGGTGGAGCTGTTCAAACGGGTTATAAATATGCGATGGAACATAATTATGATATTGCCATTCAATTTGATGGGGATGGTCAGCATGATGTAAATTTTGTGGAGGATATTTGTAAACCTATTTTTTTGATGGTAAAGCAAATATGACAATTGGTTCTCGTTTTGTCGATGGTTCGACAAGTGAATTTAAGTCTACAAAGGCTCGCCAGATGGGTATTAAGATCATTTCATCTTTCATTAAGTTTTTTACAGGTGAAAAATTATATGATGTTACTTCAGGATTTAGAGCAGCAGATCGAGGCTTGATTGCACAATTTGCGATGGATTATCCATTAGAATATCCAGAACCAATTTCAACTACGCAAATTTTAAAGCAGGGATTAACAATTCAGGAAGTTCCTGTTGAAATGAAGGAGCGTAATGGTGGTGTGTCTAGCATTCGTAGTTGGAAGAATGTGTATTATATGATTAATGTTTTATTATCTATTATGATCATTGGAACAAGGAGGTCAAAATAATGCCTTTAAATTTAAGACTGGGTGTTCTTATTATTGCCATAATATTAGCTGTGGTTGTAATTCGTATACTACACAAGGGTAGAATTCCAGTGAAGTATTCTTTATTATGGGGGCTTGGTGTTTTTTAATCTTATTGTTTTTAGCAATTTTTCCAAATGCATTGATTAAGATTGCGAATTTAGTTGGCTTCCAAACGGTTTCCAACATGGTTATTGGTGTGTTATTGGTTATCTTGTTCTTTATAACTATGTCTTTAACTGTTATTGTTTCTGCTCAGAAACGAAAAAATTACATCATTAGTACAAGAAATTTCATTATTAAAAAGTGAAATCAAAAAATAATTATTTGGAGGTAATTAAATGTTTAATAGAAACGATCATAGTTTTGTGATTTGTGCATATAAAGAAAATCCTCATTTAGAAATGACCATTCAATCTTTATTGAATCAAACGATCAAGAGTAAAGTGTTTATTTCAACATCAACACCGAATGATCATATTAAGGGGTTGTGTGAAAAATATGGTTTAGAATTGTTTGTGAATCCTAGTCCTAAAAATGCTGGAGCTGACTGGAACTGGGCTTATGATCATGCGCCAACTCCATTGGTTACAATTGCACATCAAGATGATTATTATGAACCGGATTTTTTAGAAAAAACATTAAAGTATATTGGGAATAAACATGATTTTATTCTTGCGTTTACAGATTATTATGAGATTCGTAATGATAAAAAAAAATCTATACAAATAAAATTTTAAAAAGTGAAGAGAATGATGCTTGCGCCTTTAAAAGAAGGGGAAGAATCAGACTTCTAAATTTATTCGTAGAAGAATTTTATCAATTGGTTGTCCAATTTGTTGTCCGGCTGCTACCTATAATAAGGTGGTTGCGGGTAAATCTATTTTTGATACAAACTATATCAATAGTTGTGATTATAAAAACATGGTGTGATTTAGCTGAATTAAATGGTGAGTTTATTTATATTGATAAACCATTATTGGGACATAGAATTTATGCGAGTCAGCTACTTCAAAAAACTTGGGTGAAAATATCCGTAAAAAAAGAGGATTTGGAAATCATGAGTTTATATTGGCCAAAATTTATTGCGAATGGAATAAATACTGTGTACGCGTTGAGTGAAAAAAGTAATAAATTGTAGGAGATGATAAAATGAAGGTAGTTGTTACAGGGGCTTCTGGATATATTGGAAGACATGTAGTTGATGCGTTGATCAAAATGCATCATGAAGTTATTGCAGTAGATATGATAAATAAAGGGATCAATACGGATGCAACTTTTTATCATTAGATATTTTTTTCGGATGATATTTATAACAAGCTAGGTAGACCGGATGCATGTATTCATATGGCTTGGAAAGATGGTTTTTAACCATGCTTCAGACGCACATATGGGAATGTTGTCAAAACACTATGCTTTCATTAAGAATATGATTGATGGTGGTGTTAAATATTTATCTGTAATGGGAACTATGCATGAGATTGGATATTATGAGGGTTGTGTTGATGAAAATACCCCTACACATCCATTGTCAATGTATGGTATCGCAAAAAATGCATTAAGAGAAGCTTTTTATTATTGGCAGATAAATCGGATACGGCTTTAATGTGGTTGCGTGCATATTATATTTTAGGTGATGATTCCAATAATAATTCAATTTTTACTAAGATAACACAGATGGAGCATGAGGGTAAGGCTTCATTCCCATTTGTTTCTGGTAAAAATAAATATGATTTTATTCACGTAGATGAACTCGCAAAACAAATTGCGACAGCTTCTACACAATCTGAAATCACTGGAATTATCAATTGTTGTTCTGGAAAACCAGTTTCATTAGCGGATAAAGTGAATGAATTTATCGAGAAGAATCATTATAGTATTCGTCCAGACTATGGAAAATTCCCTGAACGTCCATATGATTCACCTGCTATTTGGGGTGATAATACAAAAATTAATTTGATTATGGAGAAGCATAATGACACAAAATAGTGTTACGCTAAAAACATTTGAGTCTACAAGAAGTAATAATTTAAACTTATTAAAGTTTATAGCTGCCATATTTGTGATTATCTCACATGCCTTTCCACTTTCTAAAGGTGCGGAATATAATGATATATTATCAGACTTATCTAGAAATTCTATTGCGTTTGGTAGTTTAGCCGTTGCGATATTCTTTATGAGTAGCGGCTTTTTTGTGACTAAAAGTTTATTAAAAAACAAGAATTCAAAAAGTATCTTCATAATAGATTTATAAGAATATTTCCACCATTATGGTTTACACTTGTGATTTGTATCGTGGTTTGTGCTTTATTTTTTTCGTCTTATAGTCTAATTGATTTTTTTGTATCAACTGACTTTTTTAAATATTGTTTAAATTTTATTTTGATACCTGTTCACAATTTGCCTGGTGTATTCACAAATAATATTTATCCGGGAGTCATAAATGGTCCTTTATGGACGTTACCATTAGAATTTGTTTGTTATATTATTTTATTGATTGCTTACAAATTAAATTTGGTGAACAAAAAAGAGTTATAAATTTGTGGCTTTATTGGTGATTTTTGTTTTTTATTGGTATCAATTTTATTCCTTTACACATTTTTTATGAGTGTTAAAGGTTATATTCAACCATGTTTCTTGTTTTTCTGGGGTTCTTTTTATTGGATTTATAGAGATGAGATAACAATGAAAAAATGTATATTTTGTACTTTCTTGCATACTATTTATTTTGTTGATTGGTTTAGGATATGGTCAAATTGGATCTTTTCTATTCATTCCTTATATAACTTTATATATTTCATTTTGTTTACCTCAATGCAATGCTCGATTTGCGTCTCTTGGTAACTTATCTTATGATATATATTTATGTGGTTGGCCAATCCAACAAATGGTCATTAGTGAATTTGGTGGATCTATGGCTGTCGGATTAAATATACTGATTTCTATACCTTTGAGTATCATGGTAGGGTACGTTACGTATGTGTTAATAGAGAAAAATATATAGAGGGGTTAATATGGGAAACAACACAAAGAAAAATGTCATATGGAATATGATAGGGACAACTGCAAATGCATTTAACTCCTTATTTTTTATGATTATTGTAACTCGAATCAATGGTCTAAAGGATTCAGGTATTTTTTACACTTGCTTTTTCATTGGCTTGTTTGTTTTGTTTTTATTGGTAATTATGAAGGCAGGGTTTTTCAAGTTACGGATGTTAAGCAAGATTTTTCAAATAAAGAATATATTGTACATAGAATATCAAGCTGCATTCTAATGATGGTCACTGTTCTTATATATTGTCTAATTATGAAGTATGATGCATATAAAATGAGTGTTACATTTGCGTTATGTTTTATGAAATGTTGTGAAGTTTTTTCAGATGTATTTTATGGGGTGCTTCAAAAGAATGACAATTTAGAACTTGTTGGTAAGTCCTTGTTTTTTAAATCGATAGCTTCAGTTTTAGTCTTCGTAGTTTTAGATATGGTCACAAAGAATCTATTATTATCTTGTGTTGGATTAGATTTAATTTGGCTTGTAGTTTTATTTTTATATGACATTCCTAAAACAAAGAATTTAATACAAAAAGAAGAAAAAATTAGTCTATCGAATATTATTAAATTATATAAAGATGGATTTTTCTCGTTTTCAATTTTGTTTTTAGCTGTATATTTAGTCAATGCACAAAAGTATGCGTTGGATGGTATTGTTGCAGAATCTTTACAAGCCATTTTCGGTATTGTGTTAATGCCTGCTACAATTATTAGTTTGGCATGTCAATATTTGTTGCAACCTATTCTAAATACGATTGCGAATCTATATGCATTGGGACAGAAAAAAGAATTTAATATTTTGATTTTTAAATCGGCTTTATTAGTTCTTGTTTTTGGTTTAGTATGTATCATTGGAGCATATTTACTTGGTATACCTGTATTAAATATTTTATATGGTGTTAATATATCGGATTATAAATTGTGTTTGATTTTAATTATTTTGGGTGCCATTTTCTATTCATTAAGTACACTAGTATCGGCAGCACTTACTACGATTCGACATACTTTTGTGCAGTTTATCGTTTATTCTGTGACATCATTATTTGCTTTGTTTGTTTCTAAACTGTTTATTATCAATTTTAGTTTAGTTGGAGCATCGCTTGCTTATTTATTATGTATGTTTATTCAATTCTTGTTGTATTTATTAATCTATATTTATATTATGCGTAAACAAGATTTTAAGGAGGCATAAAAATGGATTTAATTTCAATTGTAGTACCTGTCTATAATGCTGAAAAATATATTGGAGTTTGTGTAAATAGTGTCTTAGAACAAACATACAGTAATTTTGAGTTATTATTGATTAATGATGGTTCAAAAGATTGTACGTTAGAGGTGTTAAAGAGTTATAAGGATTCACGTATAAAAGTATATTCTTTTGAGAATCAGGGTGCTGGAAAAACGAGGAATAAGGGAATACAACTTTCTAGAGGGAAATATATTACATTTATAGATTCAGATGATTATATCGATAAGGATTATTTAGAAAGATTGCATCAAGAAATTCAAGATAACGATGTTCTTATTTCGGGATATAAGAAAGTAAGTTTGGAAGATCATTCGTTAATGTATGTTTCGAAGCCTAAAGTATCGGTTTGGGATGAATTTCGTTATGTAGCTACTTGGGGTAAATTGTATAGTTTGGATTTTCTAAAGGACAATCATATTGAATATGAAAAATTTGTCTTGGGTGAAGATGTTTATATGAATATAAAGTGTAATAGCTTAACGAACAAAGTAAGAGAGTAATTGATTATGCTGGGTATAATTATTGTTTTAATCCGAATTCATTAACACAGAGTAAAAAATCGGTACAAGGAAACAATGATATTTTTGATGTTGTTGAATAAGATTCAAAGTACGTTGAATTTAGATAAATATGAAAAAGAAATATGTAGATTATTTTTATTTAAAAACGGTTGTTCAATATTTATTAATGCAGGCTAGCGTTCTAGAAAAGATTTCATATTCTAAAATATATAATGAATCGTTTGATTTCTTTAAAGAAGAATGATTATTATCATTTTTCATACAATAAAGAAGATTCTTTTAAAGTCAATGTTTGTATGCTTCTATTTGTGATTTTTGATAAGTTACATTGGAAATCATTCATGTATCATTTTATTCGTAAACTAAACATTCAATATGTCTAATTAGATCACTTTATTTTTGAAGTGATTTTT
>VOFK01003968.1_pt1 | contig 26735 bp, 25 predicted proteins | sample 5384121 | NCBI WGS metagenome assembly VOFK01 (sample SAMN12384730, study PRJNA508395) | human gut metagenome | isolation source: healthy gut J | host: Homo sapiens | reverse complement strand
AATTCCCTGAGCCACTGACCATCTCACTCCCAAGCATACCAATCGTAGTCTCATTTCTGGTCATAAGGCGTTTCCGTTTTGTAATATGAGTCCATTTTCCCCCCAAGTTGAATTCAACAAGACTGCAGCGAGAGCCCCTTGACTAAAAAGGTTTCGTTTGCCCCCATTCCGTCGATGAAAGAATCGTTCCGTCGATGTACATATATCCTACTTCTTCTGTTTCCATCATTTCTATTTCGATCCATCCTTCGCTGTATTGACCGAAAGAATCAGGCTGTATCTTATTTCCATCAACACAGGAGAGAACGGTTCCGTCAGAATCCATAAATCCCCATTGGTCAGAATCTGTCTCGTATTGGATATATCCATTCCCTACAGGATACAATACAACGTAAGTTTTCAGAAGACAAATCCTTAATGATGTTACCTCGAATTGTCCATCACGGCAGCAAAGTTCTCTTTCCAGACTATCCACTCTGTCTGCTGATATAAGAGATGTTGTCGTATATTGAATCAATCATAAGATTTCCTGATTGATCCAAAAGACCGGTCTTTCCATGATTCTTAACCAGAAAATAGTTTTCATCTTGAGTTGATGTCACTTGATCCCATTGAAGTGGGCAGATAACCGAACCGTTCTCATCCATCATTCCCCATTTTGAACCCGCCTGATAATAGTAACCATGACTCAACTTTTATCACATATTCACATGCTATCTCAGAAGACAGGGGCTGTTGAGAGAGTGTACTCAAGACCCATTTATTATCCTTGTAGCTGTGTTTTTGCAAATACCGTCTCCATTCATATTCATTCGGCTTATTTTATTTTTTTTGAGTCGGTAGTTAACGTAACCGTATTTCTATCTATATACAGATGTCCCACCAATCATCAAGCAAAAAAGTTCGCCCCGCCATGTTGATCATATTCCATTTTCCATTCTGCTGGACATAGGCTATTCCATTCTTAAATCCATATGCCTTATCCCAACATGCCTCAGTAATCAACCTACCATCCAAAGAGTAAAAAGCCATATTGCGATTTGTCATTTTTCGTGGTTGAAAATAACAAAGCCTCATCATAAACCTCTGTATATCCCTGTATGTTGATATTGAAGAAAAAGCCTATGGAATTACAATGGATAGAGGGACAACAACCTCGCCATCCATACGAATCTTTCCCTTTTGCGATCTCCCTATACGGATTTCAGCTAAGCCATACCATCAAAATAGCCAATATAATCATATATAGCGTCGCAAAGCACAGCGCCATCTAAGCCTTGAATGCCCATTTTCCCATTACTGCTAAAGCAAACAATATTTCCCTTGAGGCCCCAGAGGGTCAGTGAAGCTTCGGCTGTTGCAGTTTTCGTAGCCTGAAAGAGTAGGATGTGCTCTACCTCTATTTAGATTACAGTAACATCACCATTACTATTCACAACCACCCTAATATCAGATGTATCATAGACAAAGGTATTAGAAGTGTTACCTGGAGACTGGTTACCGTTCTTATCGTAGGTGTAGCTGGTTACCTGGCGAAGGACGTCCGTCACCTTGGCGATGTTGTCCAGCGCGTCGTAGGTATAGGTGGTCTTTACCGTCCAGCTCATCCACCACGGCGATGAGGCGGTTGACATTGTCGTACTGGTACTGCTTTTGCGTTGCCTTCCGCGTCGGTCTCGGCAACCACATTGCCCGCCAGATCGTAGGAAAGGGTCTGCGCTGCGCCGTTGGCGTAGGTCACCTTCTTCAGCAGGCTTTCGGCGGTGTAGGAACTCCGAAAATTATTCTGTAATTATTGAAATCCATTGTTTTTTAGAGAAGTATATTCTTGTCGTTGTTCAAAAACCAGGTGAGGAAAAAATCATGAATTATTTCTACAAAATTTGGTCGATCAACTTCAAAAGCAAGCAATGTCATCGCAATCATCTCTTTTGGCAAACGGAATCAGTTTTCTATTTGGATATCTTTTCATAAGGCCTATCAAGCGTTGCTTAGCTCTCTGTTCAGGAACAATATACCAGCTTCCCCAATCAACTATACCTTTTTGAATAGATATAATAAACTCCTGAGGGTATTCAAAAGTACTATAATATTGGTCAATATCGGATATTATGTAGTTCATATTAACCTCCAAATTAGTTTATTTTCATCATTTCTTGCGCGCCATAAGGATTTTCAGTACTAAATCCGCCACTTTGATTTTGAATCCGAAGCAAAATTGCTTCTCCCCATGTTTGAGGAACGCCATTTTTAGTCGTAAACCTTTCTATGAATTCTTCGGGCAGTGGCTCATTGAATGAGTGAACATTTGCCTGGACATTTATACCAGCCTCACGTGCTGCGACTACACGTGTATTGTCTATCGTTGTCAGATTGCCATCTGGCATTTGTACTACATCAATTGGATCCCCCTGCCAACCATTTGCTTTCATACTATCAACGATAGGCTGAGATCCATTAACAGAGTTTTGGCTATATCGAATAGTATTTGGATTAAGTTCCTCTATCTGGCTTGCTTGAGCAGACTTATCTGCCTGCCCATACCCCAAAGCAGGGGCATAACTTCCAATGACTGGAACGGCCATACTGGCCGCCAGAGAGACGATTTAGCTGTTTTCATAAGCATCACGATCATTGTTGAATACTTTTTCAAGCAACGTATTTTCGTCTGTCCAAGTTTCTACAATATCGCTTGCTTGCAGCACAGTATATGTGCCAACACTGCCATATGCGACAGTATACATGAGAGCCTCAGCAGCTGTTTGAGACAGCCCATAATATATCGCACCTTGACCTACCACATATGCAGCAGCGCCAGCTGTTGTTACAACCAGCGTAACTACTACTGCTGTACCGCCAATGATAGCAACCGTTTTGACAATCTTTCCAACCAATTGTTCAAAGGCTGCACCAGGTTCTTCAAGAATCGGGAATCTATCCTGATTGCCAGTGAGTCCGGCATATTGTTTGGCTGTTTGATTATACTCAGGAATCAAATGCTGCAAGATAGCATCAGCGATTTCTTGACCGCGGAACATAATATCCCAGTCATCGTCTCTGCTGGGTTGCGGAGCAGGAGAATCAGCAGCCGGCGGCGCGGGAGTTGCCGCAGGCTGTGGCGTAGGAGTGACTACTTCCTTATTTGCATTTTCAATTTTTTTCAATGCAGAACACGCTTCAGCCATAATACGAATAGCTTCGGCACGTCCACTCTGCGTGTATATATCATACTGCTGAATCTGTCTTACCGCCTCGCGGATGATGCTTTGTTCTTCTGCATTTCTTTCATAAAACTGGTTAGAGTAAGACGCAAACATATTAGCGTCGTCAATTATTTTCTTTTGTGCCGTAGCCTTAACGTATGTTACGGCTGTATTAACAGCCTTCTTTACAGTTGTGGCTATCTTGTCTATAACATTTTTTGCTGTGTTAACCAGTTTACTAAACCACATACCACTAGGATCGGTATGGATAATCGGGCTGTTAATACCATAGGAATATCGATTCAGCGATAGCGGGGTAAAAGCGTTTCCTTTTATAAAGTCCTTGGCACTGAACCTGCCCAAGGCCGGTTCATACTGCCTTGCCCGCAGGTTGAGCATACCCGTGGCCGCATCAAAGGCTTCCGCGTTGTAGCTAAAGCCGCTGACCTTCACGCTGCCCATCTGCTCGCCAAAGGCGGTATAGGAGAAGGACTGCACCTGTACGCTGACATCCGGCAGGGCAGAGGACACAGCCTCACCGGCAATCGGCATGGTGATTGCCTGCGCCACAGACCCGCGCCCGTCATAGACGTAGCTGGTCCTGCTGTCCGACGTGAATGCCGCAATGCGCTCTAAGCCATAGGCATAGGCTGTTGTAGAAGAAGCGCCGCCAGAGCTCGTCGTGGTCTCGGAAATCACCTGGTAGTATTCCTCCGTGAGATCATACAGGTATTCCGTCGTGGCCCATTCCAGCCCGGCGGGCATGTCCGCTTCGTCCGCGTTGATCTGGCCCTGCGTCGGCTCCACAATCTCCGGCAGTCCCGCAATGTTCCCGCGCAGCAGTTCTTCCAGCGTAGAACGGTTTCCGTCACCCGCCTCGCTCTTGCTAAGGCGCATACCGTTGGCGTCGTAGGTGAATTCCTGTTGGTAGCCGTCGTAACCTACATATTCCGTAAGCTGGTCAAGGGCGTTGTAGGCGTAGGCGTCCGTCAGCTTGCCATAAGCCTGACTGGTCAGCACCTTCGTAACCATGCTGCCATTCTTGTCGTAGGTATAAGCAATCTTATCTTTCCCGTTGACCATGGCCGTCAGCTGGTTACCCTTGTTGTAGCTCATCTTCAACGCAGTTTCTACGCCGTCCGTGCCGGTCAGCACCTTTTCGGTCATGTTTCCGGCCTTGTCGTAGGCGTACTGCTCCCCGTACCCTGTCGTTTGCAGGAAGCTGGTCAGCTGGCCCAGCGCATCATAGGCATAGGTGCTGGTGGTGGTTGTGCCGTTCTCTGTGCGCACCTCGCCCGTGATGTAGCCGTTCTTGTTGTAGCTGTAGCTGAACGCGATCTCGCTCGCGCCGCTGGTCGCCTGCGTGAGCAGATTGCCTACGCTGTCGTAGCCGTATACCGTTGTCAAGGTGCTCGACGAGGTTTCAATCCTCTGGCTTGCTACATCATAGGTATAAATCTTCTGATCTTGATATTGCTTATCTGAGCAAGATGCTATTGAGCCTTGCTAAGTTATGAGAGGCATTTTCTTCTACTGTAGTTGTAGGATAGCTGCTTGTTTTTATTATATTACTATCGATTATTCTACAATTTGGTATGGAATGAATAGCCTGTAATTTTTTTAGGGCCAATCTTTTTTTAGGGCTGATTCTGAAAAAAAGTTAAGCCAATGCAATGTGGTTGGCATTTCATCAACAACATATTTTTTTTTCATTGGTCAATCCAAGATTTGCAACGCATCCCCAATATGGACAAAATAATTTGACTAACTCCATAAAAAGCTTTTCAATCCGAGTAATTACATCACTATTTTGCCAATTCCAGCATAATGGAAATTTTATAAGAACACTGTCTGTAAGCCGCGTGTGTCCTGAACCGATGTGCAATAAAAACGAGCATGAACATAATGAATCCAAAGAAGTCAAAAAGACTCAGAGTATAGCCTGCTTTATCTATAAGTACAGTGTTATGCTCGGGACTTATGTAATAAAGATTCAATGCATTCTTTGATAGAACTGCTTCTTTTACTCCGTTTTTTGGAAGCGGGATATAAAATGTTGAGAATTCAGGAATGCATTCTCGAGTTATTTCAATTATGTTTAGCATCTCTGAAGCAACATCTGTTGCATTATGTTTTTTCAAGGGAGGGTTTCCTCCACATCAAGAGAGAGTCAATCGTTCCAAATTACTTACGCCTCCTATATTTTTATTATTTTATCGGATCAAATACAAGAGAAATTCCTTCGATGTTTTGAGAAGAAAACAACTGTTCAAAAGCATGTAATGTACGTTCTTCTGAAAAATGCCATTCTATTAGAGCACCTTCGCTGGCAGCAATTTGACGACTTGCTTCATCAAGTAATGATGACTGCCCTCCAAAACCAATCATAAACTCCCTGTGTTCACATCAATAAATTGAGAATAATGGTCTTTTGCTTCTAACAACACGCCATCTCATGCCATCGAATCGCACCCCGTTTTGCACCCATACTTCACCTTCGCGGCCAGTTACATAAGTATAATCGTTGGTTGTTGTCTCGCCGCCCTCCGTGCGCGCCCTCGCCCGTGATGTACCCGTTCTTGTTATAGCTGTACGAGAACGCGATCTCACTCGCGCCGCTGGTGACCTGTTCGAGCAGATTTCCAACGCTGTCATAGCTGTATGAAGTTATCAAGCTGCTCAACGAGGTTTCGATTCTGCGCCCCGCCGCGTCGTAGGCATAGCGGGTGATGTCCCCGTCCAAGCCCGTGACAATGCCAGTGTTTATTCAGATCTTAAAATCCTGCATTGGAACAAAACCGCGAATAACTTCTCCATCAATTGCCACTTCAACATAAACATAGTTTGCATCGAATCCGTCTAATCCTGTCATTCGTGCACCGACAGGAATTTCTTTGTAACACTCCTGAGATAAAAAATGGGTCATCTGTCAACCATGTATTTGTTGCTGCAACCAAAGGGAACATTATAAAAAGAGAAACGGGTTATCTGTTGTTCTCTTTCACTGAGTGGAAAATCACTTTTTTTTTTGAATATATCCAAAGGTAGCACGCTCCACGCCTTCCTGATAACTAATCACATACCATCCATCATTTATATTTCCATAGTACGAAAATGTTTCTTGTAAAAAAAAAGTGTGGAAGTATCTAATTGGATGCTGTCCTTGTTAGGACAGTTATAAAAAGCAGTGTCTTTCTTTTTAATTGGGTTGTTTCAATAAGAATTCCCCACGAAACAGATTCTGGTAGTTTCTCCATCAATTCGTTAATACGGTTCACTGTTTCAATGTTTTTCGGGAAAAGAGAAGGATTAAAATTACGCCATGTTTGCTGTTTTGTTCTCGTCGAGATTCCATCTAATACTTGCTCCATCACATGTAAACAGAATGCCCGTTCCACCGTCTTCTCGTTCAGCAATACAGATGCCATTCGCTGTCTGAAATTCTGCTTGATATAGCCAGCTATATCTGCTTGTTCCTCCGACATAGAAGCGATAGACTTCCTCAGGCCAACTCATCTCAAAACGTTCTGCATCAATCTTAGAGATCTGTAAACTTTCATTCTGTTCCCTTTAGGATACACCCCCTTTCGAGTGTAAGATTCTAATATCCATTCACCATCTACTTCCCTAGTAACAAAAAAGAACGCAACAATCTCCCTTTGTTAATACAAATATTGACAGGTCCACCGGATGGCCTTGCAAGGTATCCCGATCAGCTGTTAACAGTACATAATCTTCAAAGCATTCAGCTTCTTTTACAAGAGCTTGTATTTCTTTCGGTAAAATATCTTGTGTTCCAGAAGCAAAAAAGACATATTAGGTTTACGAGGAACATCACAATAAGATACAAGAAAATTCTTTTTTTCATAGTATTGCACTCCTTTTCAATTTGTGACGCCATCATGCCAAAGTCCATATATTCCAATTACCTAATCTTTCTATTTCAGTATATGCAGGGCCGCCAATTTTCGAACCTCGAGATTGATAGATTGCCTTTCTGCTTCCAAGTCCATCACCAAAATCATGCATTACGATAATGCCACCATGCTCAACTACCGCTCCACTTTCCAATGTCGCTGTCTGCGAACCAGCAGAACCGGTCATTTGCCCTACAATCGTTCCAACAGGCAAGGCCTTAAGTTGATCGACTGATGTTATTGTACCACCGATAACTTGATCGTTTTTATACATCTGCGTCATACCGGTGTAACTCGCATACTTTTTTCAACGCCTAGCTATCAACCCTGCACAGTCAACCTCGCTATACGGTTTTCCTTCAAGCGTTGCAGCAGAAGTCAGAAACTCATCAGTTGTTTTTGTAACGGCACTGACTCTTTTGTTAGCCTTGAGTATGTTGCAATCGCTTCATCGGCAGACTTTATTATACCTTCGTCATATAGCGCTTGTATACACTCGTTATACGGGCAATTGAAACACCTTCTTTTTTTACGCTCTTAGATCCCTTTACCTCTTTTTCTTTCGCGTTTAGTTTCTTTAGCCTTGCTGCTAAATCCGCTGACAAATATTTTTTATATTCGTTCATAAACTCAACTGCTTTTTCCAAGCCTTATCTTGTGCATCTTACAAAATCCCTTAGCATTTTCAACCATTCTGATATATGTCATGGCCATCGCTGAAACAATTTTTATCATCCGTTCTTTTTGCTTCTTGTTTAGCCTGAGCTCTTGCTGATTTTAAACTTGAAGCTGGAGAAAGATTTTTCCCACTAATTGTTACGGTGTAATTTCCAACGGTTAATTGTAACTTCCACTAATATAAATTATTCCATTAGATGGAGCCGTTCCTTTTTGAGACTATCCGTAACAACTTCTTTTTGCTTTCATTCCATCCGCTGGGATCGCCAAGATTCAAGGATTCAATGCAAAAAATATATTGATTTAATAACAACGGAGAAATGCATTCCGCACTATAGAATCCTTCTGGCTGAACCTGCCTAAAGTCGGCTCATACTGCCTTGCCCGCAGGTTCAGCATTCCCGTAGCCGCGTCATAAGCTTCCGCGTTGTAGGTAAACCCGCTGACCTTCACGCGCCCATCTGCTCGCCAAAGGCAGTGTAGGCGAAGGATTGCACCTTTACGCTGATATCCGGCAAAGCGGAGGATACCGCTGCACCCGCGACAGGTGCGTTCACAGTCTGCGCCACGGACCCGCGGCCGTCGTAGACATAGCGGGTTACGCCGTTTTCATTGTACGCCGCAATACGCTCCAGGCCGTAGGCATATGCCGTCGTGGCGGAAGTCCCGCTGGCGGATGTTGTTGTTTCGGAAATCACCTGGTAGTATTCCTGCGTGAGATCGTACAGGTATTCCGTCGTGGCCCATTCCAGCTCGGTAGGCGCGTCCGCTCCGTTCGCGTTGGTCTGGCTCTGTGCAGGCTCCACGATCTCCGGCAGCCCTGCAATGTTCCCGCGAAGCAGTTCTTCCAACGTGGAGCGGGATGTGTCACCCGTTTCCTTTTTGCTCAGGCGCATACCGTTTGCATCGTAGGTAAACTGCTGCTGATATCCGTCATACCCGACGTAGGAGGTAAGCTGATCGAGCGCGTCATGCGCATAGCGATCCGTCAGCTTGCCGTAGGTCTTGCTGGTCAGCGTCTTTTGAATCAGGCTGCCGTTCTTATCATAGCTGTACGCAATCTTGCTTTGACCGTTGGTCGTGCCCGTGAGCTGATTGGCCGCATTATACGCCATTTTCAGTGTCACGTTCTGGCCGTCCGTCCCGGTAATCGCCTTTTCCAGCATGTTTCCGGCCTTGTCGCCAAACGTAGCTTTCGCCGTAGCCCGTAGCTTTGCAGGAAGCTGGTCAGCTCTCCGAGCGCGTTATACGCATAGCTGTTTTCCGTCTCCGTTCCGTTTTCCGTGCGCTTTTCGCCCGTGATGTAGCCGTTCCTGTCATAGCTGTAACGGAAGGCGATGTCGCTTGCGCCGCTGGAGGCCTGGGTGAGCAGATTGCCAACGCTGTCATAGCTGTATGCGGTTGTCAAGGTGCTGCTCGCGGTTTCGACTCTGCGTCCCGCCGCGTCGTAGGTGTAGCGGGTCACATCCCCGTCCAGTCCTGTGACACTGGTCATGCGGTTCATGCGGTCGTAGGTGTAGCTCACCGTGCGGCCGTCCGGGTAGGTCATGGACGTCCTGTTGCCGTACGCGTCGTAGGCATAGGAAACCACGTCGCCGTTCACATTCGTCACGGAAACCAGATATCCCTGCCCGTTGTACTGGTAAACAATCGTTCCCTCGGCACTGGAAACCTCCGTCACCATGCCGATTTCGTTGTAGCTGCTCTGGATGGTCTGCCCATCGCCCACGTTTTGGGTGAGTAAAGCACCCGTTTTATCGTACTCAAAGGTCAGCACAGTTCCGTCCGCCTTGGTGATGCTTTTCCAGCCACCCTCCGGCGTATAGGCATACTGCACCTTATTGCCCAGCGCGTTGGTTTCGGACGTCAGATTGCCATTCTTGTCGTAGGTGTAGCTGGTTACATGGCCCAGCGCATCCGTGACCTTGGCGATATTGTCCAGCGCGTCATAGGCATAAGCTGGTCTTGCCTGCCTGCTCGTCAATGACGGCGGTGAGACGGTTCACCTTGTCGTACTGGTACTGCTTTGGTGTTGCCCTCGGCATCGGTTTCGGCGGTCACGTTGCCCGCCAGGTCGTAAGTCAGGCTTTGCGTTGCGCCGTTGGCGTAGGTGACCATTTCAAGCAAGCTTTCGGCGGTGTAGGCGAAGGCTGTGGCGTTGCCCAGTGCGTCGGTTTCTCCGATGAGGTTGCCCAGCGCATCGTAAGTATCTCTCCGCCGTCCGGCGCGGTAACGGCAAACCATGCGGGCCAAGGATGTCATACGCGTAGCGTGGCCTGCTCGCCCCGCGTGACAGAAACGATATTTCCGACCACGTCATATTCAGTATGCAGTCGCCAGCCCTGTGCGCGGGTGTTTTTCAGCACGCGGCCAAGGGCTATCGTATTCCGGTTGTATCCTTCGTCCCGTCGGGGTAGATGACTTCGGTCAGGTTTCCGTTCAGATCATAGGCGAATGTAACCCTGCGGCCCTCCGCGTCCGTCACGGCGGCAATGTTGCCCGCCGCGTCGTATTCGTATAGCGTGGCGTTGCCGTTCACCGTCAGGCTTGCGATCTGACTGTTTTCATTGTAGCCGTATTCCGTGACGCAGCCCTCGGGATCGGTCATAGTCAGGGCGCGGCCTGCGCTGTCATACTCGTACATCGTGATGCTGTTGCCGGGCGCTGTAATCTTGACGATGTTCCCCAGCGCGTCATAGGCGAACGTGGCCTGCTGGCCTAGCGCATCCGTGACTTTCGTGATCAGGCCGTTCCTGTTGTAGCCATACTTTGTGGCGTGGCCGTTCGCGTCGGTTTCGAAAACCACGCGTCCCGCCTTGTCGTGCCGGTCGCCAGCACGCCGCCGTTCTTCTGATGGCTGGTGGCGCTGCCGTTCTTGTTGTATTCCAGCGAGACGGTTGCCCAGGGCGTCCGTCATCGCGGCAAGGTTTCCGTTCTCGTCGTACTGATAGGCGGGTCACACCTGCCCAGCGCGTCGGTGACGGAAACCAGATTGCCCCGCTGTCGTAGGCATAGCGGGTTACGCCGCCATCCGGCGCGGTTTCGGAGATCACGCGGCTGAGTGCGTCGTAGGCGTAAGAGATAACGCCGCCCAGGGCGTCGGTAACGGTGAGCAGATTGCCGTTCTTGTCATAGGCGTACGTCGTTTCCGCGCCCAGCGGATCGGTCACGCGGGTGATCCTGCCCAGCAGATCGTATTCGATTTCCGTCACGCCGCCCAGGGCGTTTACCTGACGCACGGGCCGGTTCATGCTGTCATATGCCACAGAGAGGGTAGCACCGTTTGCCAGCGTGCGTGTGAGCAGGTTGCCTGCCAGATCATAGGTCATGGTTTGTCCCGTAGCGTCCGTTACGGTCAGGGGCAAGCCCACCTCGTCATAGGTGTATTCGGTCACGCCGCCCAGGGCGTTGATCTCCCGCAGGAGGTTTCCTGCCCTGTCGTATTCGCTGAGGGTCTCGTTTCCGGCGGGGTCGGTAACAGTCAAGCGGTTGCCGTTTCCGTCGGTATAGCTGGTCTTGTTGCCCAGCGCGTCGGCAATGCTCTTTTGCTGGCCGTTTTTCGTGTAAGCGGCGGTCTGCACCGTTCCGTCCGGAAGCGTGGTCTTTATCAGGTTGCCCAGTGCGTCATAGGCGTACTTCGTCACGCCGCCCTTGGGATTGGTCATGGAAGTCTGGCGGCCCAGCGCGTCGTAGATATAGGAAACAGACGTGCCATCTGCAAATGTCAGCCGCAGCAAGTTTCCGCTGGCATCATATTCATATTGCGTCACGTTTCCCAGCGCATCCGTCATGGCAGACAGATAGCCGTGGGCGTCATAGGTATAGGCAGTCTCGTTTCCTTCGGGATCGGTAACCTTAGCCAGCAACCCGTTCACGTATTCATAGGCAGTCACGCCACCCAGCGCATCGGTCTTTTCCACCATGCGTCCCTTTGCTGTCATAGGTGCTAGACCGTCACGCCATCCGGCGCGGTTTCCGTCAGCAGATTGCCGTTTGTGTCATAGGTATATGCGGTGATATGGCCATTCTGATCTGGTCATGCTGAGCAGATGATGGTTGTCATCCCACTCCATGACCACCGCCGCGCCGCGGGGATCGACCTCGGCAATCTTGTCGCCGTTTTCGTTGTATTCGTATGTCGTGACGTTCCCCAGCGGGTCGGTCATGGACACGATTTCACCCTGCTGTCCATAGGTGAACGTGGTCTCGCAGCCCAGGGCGTCCACAATGCGCGTGGTGCGCTTCCACTCGTCGTAATAATAGGTAACGACGTTGCCTTCCGCGTCGGTTGTAACGGTATATCCGTCCTCATACTGAATCTTATACCGTCCGCCGTTCGCGTCCGTCTGCGCGGTCACGCGGGACTGCTTATCGTACTGGTTTTGCACCTGGCGCTTGCCGCTGGCGTCGTACCATGCGGTCATGCGGCCCTGACTGTCATATTGGTATTTGGTCGTTTCGCCGTTCGCATCGGTGAAGGGAAACCAGATTCCTTCCCTTGTACTGATAGGTCGTTCCGCGCCGCCCGGCGTGGTGAGCTTGACGATGTGACCATTCTCATCCATCTCGACCAGCAATTCTTCCTGACTGGGCGCGATAATTTTTGTGATGAGGCCATCCTCGTCGCGCACGATCTGGGTGACGTGCTGGCCGCCGTCCTCCTCGATGCGCTTGAGCAAGCCGCCCGAGGCGAAGGCGTACACCGTGCCGTCCGTCAGCGCAACGCGGTATTCCGTGCGCGCGTCGTCATACGACAGGCTTTCATATTCCGTGGAATTGCTTGTAAACGTTCCGTCCGGCTGAATGTAGAAGATGATCTCGCTTCCATCCGCGCGGCGGCAGCCTACGCTTCCGTCGTTAAACAGGCGCAGGTGCTGACTGTATTCCGTCGCCCACTTCGCGCCGAACGGGCCGTCCGTCTCGCTGCTCTGGCTGTTGTAGGTGCGGATGATCTCCAGCGCGCTCCCGCCCAGGTCGGTAAGGCGGATGTCCTGTGTTTGCAGGAAAAAGTTGCCCGTGTTGAAGTTGAGCGGCTCAAAGCCCAGCGAGCAGAAGCGGTGTGGCCCCAACAGGCTCTGGTCGAGTGCAAACTCGTGGCTGGGCGGGTTCGGCTCGGCGGAGAAGGTATAACCCGCCGTAGAGGTCGTTGAGGTATTCGGATTGGGTGAAATCCTCCACATTGTGCGCTACGCCCTCGACGCGCTCTTCCCTGGGAATGTAAACGGACTTTGGCCTTCACGCGGGCGCTTGTGCGGGTCAGCTCGGAGGCAAGCCCATCCTGCGGATCGTCGTATACCCGGCGAGCGGCCACATGATACACCGCGCCGCTGACGTAATCGTAGTCCTCATAGCGCGTGCTCCGCGTGGTGGCGATTCGCTTTCCGTCGCGATAAATATCAAAAGTAGATTTCGTTGGCCAGCGACGGGTCGTCCCGATTGGCGTCCGACCAGGTAATCACGTAACGGCGGAGCTTCTCGTTTTCATAATAGTCGCCGTAATCTGCCGCCTGCACGTTGGCGGGCGCTTTGATCAGGCTGGTGGAGATCGCCTTGCCGGCAGCCGTCACGCCTTCCAGATGCAGGGGCGCGAAGCGTTACGCCCTCAGCATGGCGCGCAATAGAGCGCGCGCTGCTTGCGGAAGGGAAAGCATCATTCAGTTCAAAGTCCGTCCATGTCTTTCCGTCATACGAATAGGCGTACAGGCCGGGAGGTGACGACCTTACCGGAATCATCCTGACAGAGGGTCCAGACGGATGGCGTAGGCGTCCCCATTCAGGGTCAGCCTGTCGCTCTCGTAGACGCCCTTGCTCCCGGCGCTGTGCGCAGAAGCAGGGAGGTCTTCGCGCCGCTGCCGTACAGACGTCCAGAGGCATCCAGCCCCAGCGCCGTGACGGTATGCACGCTTCCGTCCTCGCAGGGCAGGAGGTTCGCGGTAAAGGTATTGCTGTTCCACGCGCCGTCCATGTACAGCCTGCGGGTGGTCAGCTCCGCCGGACAATCCGTCTCGATGGCAGGCATCGCCTCGGTGAACTCACTGCCGCCGGTGAGATGGAAGGGAGGTAACTGGGCGCAGCAGCTGCACCTTGAAGCGCACGGGGTTCATCTCATAGACGCCGGTTACGTCCAGGCCCTGAAGGATGGTTCCCGCGCCGGAGAGGTTTGCGCGAATCTGAACGCTGCGCTGGGGCACGTCAAACCAGGCGTCGCGACCGTCCCGGATCGCATGCCAGGACGCGCCGCCGTCGATGCTGTATTCATAGGTTACGGAGCCCTGCGCCAGGGTATGGAGAGGCGAATGGCCTGCACGCTCTGCGCGGCAGAGAACGCCACGGAGTGTTAGCTGGCCGGAATCGCCCGCGCATACCGCGCCCATGGGCGTAAGCTCCACGCCGCTGTGGCTGGCGACCTTGCTTTCGTCCTTCCAGATATCGCTGAGGATCAGCAGCGACGCCATGCCCCTGGCATAGTGCAGCACATCGCCGCCGTCCCTGGAAATGACGGAGAGGGAATGGGTCGAGCCCTCGGGATAAAGAATGGGATACAGATCAAACTTCTGGCTGGAAGCGCTGCCGGCGGACTGCCCGTCAAAGATCACGCGGCTGTCCGACTCGCTGCCGGCATACTCGCGGGTGTACGTGGCCTGCGTGTGGGCCGGTGATGATCTCGCCCTGAGCGGGCGCGGTGACGGTCACGTCCGCGACCACGGGCTGCGCGGAATGATCCGCTTTGATGAACACGCCGCGGGCGGTGCTCTCATGGCCTGCCTGATCGTGAGCGACGAGCGCGATTTCGATGGTTTCCCCGTCCGCAAACTCGCCGGTATCCAGCACGCCCAGCTGCTCGGCGGTCTTCTCCGCGGTATCCGTCCAGACCGTTATGACCTTGCCGGAGGAGCCGGTGGCGGTCAGCGTCCAATCCAGCAGGGAAATGTCTGTAACATTGCCCCAGATATCCAGCACGCCCGTGACCACCGTACCGTCCGGCGGGGTGAGCAGCTCCACCTGGGGCGGGGTGACGTCCACATAGAACTTGTGCTCCCAGGAGGCGCTGTTGCCCAACGCGTCCGTCAGATGCAGGGTGATCGTGTGCTCGCCGTCCGCCAGCGCGGTGATGTCGATCTCCTTGCTGCCGGTTTCCGCGACCTCAAGGGGCACGAATTCACCGCCGTCGATGGCATAGTCCATCTGCGCGAGGCCGCTATAAGCATCCGCCGCGCCCTCCCAACTGAGGGTTACGCTTTCCGTGTCCGCCCAGCCCACGGGGTCAATCGAGGACGCAAGAAGCGTGGGCGCCGCGGTCGATCCTCACGGTGGCGGTTCCTGCCGCGCCTTCATTGCCCGCGACGTCCACGCCGCGCACGGCGGTATGCTCGCCGTCTGTGGGCAAGAGCGGAAATGTCCAGCGGAAAGCCCGCGCAGGTCTTATCCGCGAGATTCGTCGTGAGATACGCCCCGCCGTCTATGGCATATTCCACCCGCAGCAGATCGTTGATATCCGAAATGCCTGTCCATGTGAGGCTGGCGCTGTCGTCCTTTGTCCATTCGTCCGGCAAAATGGACACGTCGGGCGCGGTGGGCGGCGTTTTGTCCATTACTGCCACAGCTGTACGCCCTTGGGCGCGCCGTAGTTGCCCGCGCTGTCCGTGCCGCGCACATACACGGCATGGGAGCCGTCCGCGAAAGCGGAGGTGTCCAGCGTGAAGGAGCCGTTGGCGGTATTGTAGGCGGTGTTTTGCCACGCCCAGGCCGCCGCGTCCGTTTCGGCTGGATTGACAACGTATTGCACATGGCCCGTGCCCAGTGTGGAGGCGTTTCCCGGCTGATCCGTGATACCCGCCCAGGTGATGGTATGCGTCCCGGTACTCGACCAGTCAGCAGGGCTGACGCTGACCGTGGCGGGCTGGCTGGGCGGCGTGGTACCGGCAGGAGAGCCGATACCGTGGCGGCGGTAGCGCTGCCGGCCGTCTGGCCATACGTTGGTGGGCATGACCCCCTGAAATAATAATTCAGGTCGCCTGACCGAGCCGCGGAATATTGGGCAGCTCCTGACCGGCGCCGTCCCAATGCAGGGCATACTTGCCCGCGGCGATCTCCTCGTCGGTGGGCCAGAGATTTTTCCCTTTGGTGGTGAAGCTGGTGGTATTGCCCACAAACTGATATTCATACTTTTGTCCGTTGTAGATGCCGATGGTATACCCGCTTGCCCCTGCTCACCTTGTTCCAGCTCAGGTCTACCCAGCCGCTTTCGCTGTTGGTTCCATAGCCATGGGGTGTGGCTGTCAGGGTGGGTGTGCCAATGCCGGTCACATAGGTGGCAGAGAAATTCATGCGTTCGTTGCGGGGCAGCACATCCGAAGAACAGATGCGCGCCCATGCGCTGCCAGATGTTACGGCAATGCCATAGTTTTGTTTTTGATCCGCCGCGTTAAACCACGCAGAAAAGAGCCTGGTCACATCCACGCTGTTCCAGCCGGTGTGAAGGGAAACGTCTATGCTGATTTCACTGGAGAGCGAGGGGCGGCTGTTATAGGTCACGGTGGATGTATTCCAGCTGCCCGTTACCAGAGAAATTTTGAATTGTCCATTGCCGCCTACCTCATGAACATAGACGTTCCACATGGCGCTTTCAATGAGCAGATCCGTTCCCGTGGGGAATTCGGAGACGTTCCCATCGCTGTCCGCAAAGCCGGTAAGCGACGGAATGATTAAGGCGATGTTGTCGCTGCCGTTGTTGCCGGCATAGAGGTTAGTGCCCTCCAGATTGTGGTTTCTGCTGGGGGCTTCCCCGATCTACCGTATGATCATAATGCTTGCCCGGGTTGGCGCTGGACACATACACGTCGCCGATACCGGTGGCCAAGTCATTGAAGTAGCTGCCGGTTGGGTCGATGGTCACGGGATACGAGGCAGTCTGCATCCAGGCGTCGTTGGGCGCATAGCCATGGTAGCAAGCCTCCCGTCGCTATTTCAGAGACACGGAAATATCCGTGCTGTAATTCCCCGCCGCGTCGGTCATATGCGGCGCTTCGAGCTTGGCCAGCGCCTGACCATCCTCGTTGTAGAGAAGGATTTCCTGGCCGGACTGGCGCGCGGTCAATCCCTGGGTGGACAGACGATAGTACATTGGTTGCCGCCGTGGGATTAATACGATGACGTCCTCCTTCACGCCGGTGGTCAGGGCGGATAGACGTACATCCGTCACCGCGTCAAACAGGCCGGGATACACAACGGCGCTGACGCCGCCTGACGCGGAACGCGCCCTTCCGCCGATGCGCTGGCCGGTGATGCTGGAAGGACGGCTGTCCTCGGCGTATGCGGATGAGAAAAGCAGGCGCAGCAGAGCGACGCTTATACCCAGTTCTTCCGCGTCATCCGATGCTTCCGGTTCGGGCACAGGCTCCGGTTCTTGAACGGGTTCCGGATCGGGTTCAGGTTCCTGCGTGGGCGCGGTGGCGCCTCGGTGGGGGGCTTGGCTGTTTGCGGCGGTTGGAGCGGCCGTTGGCTCGGCGGTCGGCGCAGCCGTAGGTTCAGCCGTTGGCTCGGTTGTTGGTTCGGCTGTTGGCTCAGCTGTCGGTTCGACGGTCGGCCCAGCCGTTGGCTCAGTTGTTACCTCTGTTGTCGGTTTGGTTGTTGGCTCAGTCGTTGGCTCGGCAGTCGGCTCCACTGTCGGCTGAGTCGTTTCCTCCGGCGTGGGCGTTGCGTTGGGGTCGGAGGATGCGGTAGGTTCAAGACTTGGAGTGGGCGCAGGCGTATCTGTGGGCCGTTCTACAGGCGTATATCCATCTGTCCGGGGAAGAACATTTCCTTCATAAGAACGAACCTCGTCCTGGGATTCAGCGTCCCGGACGGCTTGCAGGCGCTCCTGCTCGCTCAGGTTTTCCAGATGCCTAATCGAAACAAAGCCGTCAACAAGGCCAAGCGGCGTGTCAAATACGATTTTCGCGCGGCGCTCACTGGGCACAGAGCAAACGTATACCACAGCGCCTCGATTCAAGTTCCCCAACGCATCGCCGCTTGTAGCGGAAGCATATACGTCAGCTCGGGCCATTGTTTTGGCATAGCCGACGGTCAGGCGGATCTCCGGAGTTGCTTCGACAGCCGGTGTTTCGGACAGCTCGGGCGAGCCGCTGGGATCAGGAGAATCCGTCAGGGCTGGAGATTCGCTGGGCAACGGCGATTCACTTAGTAGCGGAGATTCGGAGGGCACGGGCGATTCGCTGGGTTCGGGCGATTCCGATGGTTCGGGCGATTCGCTGGGCTGCGGATAATAGTCGTCCAGCATCAGCGGCGCAAACGAAAAGCTGGTCCCTGCTAAAGATACAGAGGCCAGCTTTTGATTGGCATAATATGTGCCCTGAATCTGGGCGTCTACAACGCCTTCGGCATTGTGCAGATAATCCCCTTGATCTTTCATGGAAGAGGGCGCGCTCTCCAATGGCAGCAGTTTCCCTGTAAGCGTATCCGCGGTCAGCGTGACCGTGTGCCTGCGCAGACCATCTGCAGCGCCGGCATGCGCGTCCGCGGCAAGTGCGGCGGGGGTGTTCACCGCCAGCATAAGCGCGAGGATCAGGGAAACGATACGCTTCAGGTTCATGCTGTACTCCTCCTGAAATTGTCAGTATTGATAAACATTAAAATAAAGAGACAAAATAAAGGGATAACTACCCAATCAAATAAGCGATAAAGAGCACAAATAAAGCATGAAATAATTCCTATTTATACTATATTCAATTTGTATTAACTTGTCAATGGAAATTTGAAATTAATTTCCGTGCCGCGTGGGCAAAAACGGGGCGGCTATATGCTTTTTCGCAGAGCAATACGCAAGACTTCAGGAATTTTGCTCGAATTGTTTTACGATTTAGAACAAGAGGTGCGGTAATGGTGTCATCAACAATCGGAATAAGCGATAAAAATAGACTCCGCAAGAGAACCTTAATCCTCTCGGAAGCCATTGAATCTTGGTTGCCGCATGCCGCCTGCGCTGGTTCGTTCCATATAGGTGATGATACAGATGGGCGGATTTTTATACCAAACGGCGCCTTCATTTCCCGAAGGTAGCATGTCGAAAGGGCAGCTTGGTGTTGTTGGAAAGCGGCATGCCACATTCCTCGATACGCCCAGCGTGACGTGCCCCATATAGCGCAAAGGGAGCATCCATGGAGCCGAGCACCAGACTGGTGATCTGTTCGCCCTGGCGATGTACCCGCAGGCCAGAAAGTCTTCGTCCACAAGGTTCTTCACCTTCACCCAGTCGCGGGAGCGCTGCCCATGCGATAGGGGCTGTCCTTTTTCTTTTGTACGATTCCCTCAAGGCCCTGCTCGGTCGTTTGATCAAACAGGGCCTTTGCGTTGCCTGCGATGGTTCTGGATACCGCCAGCCGCCCGCGATCAAAAGCCGTCTCCCGCAGGATAGCCTTGCGGTCGATCAATGGCCGGTTCGTCAAATCCTCGCCGTCACGATACAGGATGTCAAAGGCGACAAAGTTAGCGGGCGTCTGCGCCGATTTCAAGCGGATGCGCACAGTGCCGGTCATCATACTGCGCGCCTGCAGAGCTTCAAAATCCGGCTTGCCGTTCGTGTCCGCGATGATGAGTTCGCCATCCAGGATGCACGTTCCAGCGACTGCCTCATGCAAGCCCGCAAGCTCTGGAAAACTGGGCAGCAGCCGCAGGTTCCGCTTGTTGCGCAGGTCAGTTTCGCCGGGGCGCCAGGTAGGCGACGCAGCGGATGCCGTCCAGCTTCAGTTCATTCAGCCATTCGTCCGATTCAATGGGTTCATGGCGCTCGGTCAGCAGCATGGGGCGGACGCTCCGGTCTTCAAAGAGCTCCATCAATGCACACCCGCCAGCTGAGGCTGCTGCTGGGCGAGGCTCCGCTCCAGTGCCTCCATGAGGTTGATCACATTGCCCTGCGGCTCGGCGGCGGCGATGATCTCCCGGCCCTCGATCTTGCGCTGGATGGCGGAGACGAGCTTCTCTTCGTACTCGTCGCGGTACTTCTCCGGCGCGTAGGGCTGAATCATGGCGTGGACGAGCATGCGCCCCATCCGCATTTCTGCGTCTGAGACCTCGCCCTGTCGGGGCTGCACGGGCAGGCGCTTGATCTGATCCCGATAGAACAGCGTCTGCATGCGGATGCCCTCCGGCTCCGGAATCAGCGCCAGCATGGTCTGCTTGCTCCAGAGCACGCATTGGCCGATGCCGATTACGCCCTCATCCAGCATCGACCGGCGCAGCAGTTCGTAAGCCTTGTCGCTGCCATCCGGCGCGCAGAGATAGGACTTGTCGAAGTAGACGGATGGAATGGATTCGGGCGGGGCAAAGTGCAGGATGCGGATGGTCCTGTCGCGTTCGGTCTTGATTCGCTCCAGCTCGTCGTCCGTGAGTATGACATATTGGCCTTTGGCATACTCGTAGCCCTTGACGATCTGGTCGGCCTGCACCTCCGCGCCGGTGTCCTCACGCACCTTCTTCTGACGGACGCGCACGCCGTCCCGAGTGAGTTGGTTGAAGCCGACACCCTTTTCCTGAACGGCGGTGTAGAGGGACACCGGAATATGCACCATTCCAAAGCTGATGGCCGCTTTTCTCGCTGCTGCGGGCATAAAAAATACCTCATTTCGGAATTAGCTTGTCCGAAATGACGTGGTTTTTATGGAAGCAGACGCTGCCATCTATCCGTTTGGAAGCACAACCTTCTCGACGTTCCAGCCTCCATTTTCGATTTTCATCACCGCGAAGGAAATTTCTTGGTCGAACCGCCGCTTGCCACCGCTGCCGGGATTGAGCTTCGTTCAACCCTTTTTCCTATGATGATCCGCCTCAAGACGTTCGCACTGTCAAAACGCAAGGAATTTATCAGATCATCGGCGAGCGTTACGGTCCATATCTTTTTAGCCATATTTGCTTCCATTTATTCATCTTCCAAACAGTAAGCAAATGCATCATCATAGTATTGATGAGTTAAACACAAAAAAGGTGGCGTCTCCGTAGAGACTCCACCGAGTTGCCTTATCTTTTTGAAATACGGAAGAATTGCCTGCAAAGCTCGGCTGATTCCTTTTCTCTTTGCATTATTTCTGATTCAAATGCTTTACTCCCCTCCGTTTGAATGATCCTTTTGATTGTTAACGCCTCTTTTCTCAAAGCCATACGCTTATCACTTCACACTACTATTTTAGCCCATTAGCTCCAGGTTCGATAGCAGGCAATTTCCGCGGGAGGGCAACAGCTTATCAGCCATGAATCTTCACGGATTTTACGGAACATTTCTTCTTAAAAAAAGCAATTCCGTAAGACCATACTTCATTCGCTCCATCATCAATCAGCGGTTCAGCATATTCCCGTTCGAGAATTTGCTTCAACGCCGCATCACATTGCGCCTCCATGTCGTTCCTGCTCTTGGCTCGTTTGGTTTCAATGATCATCCCAAGCTCTCCAGTGGCATTCTCGATCTGGATGTCACTTCTTCCCATGCCCGCCTCACGGTTGGAGAGGATCGTCCAGTCGCTTTTTCCCTTCAATAGTCCCAGCAGAAAGCCGTGATAGAAGCCCTCATAGCTATCATAATAGCTGATCGTCCCACGAAGCTGCTCATTCAGCATCGTTTCCACCTGTTCCGCGTCCCCACTTTCCAGTGCGCGACACAGCTTTTCCATACTGTTCTTCTGTGTGACAACTTTCTCCGCGAACCACTTCTGGATCTTCTCGATAAAGATTTCCCTCACTTCGCGGTTGGGGATGACGAGGCTGGTGTAGTCATCCTCATCCTCGGGCGCGTTCTTGTCCACCGTCAGGTATCCCGTCAGGAACAGCACACTCCATAGATTGTCGATGCTCTCTGTCAATTCACCATAGGTCAGCGTCTCCACGATCTTTTTGCGAATCGTCTTTCCCGCCACAAGCTGCTCGATCTCGCCACGCGTCGTCGCGTCCGCCATGTCGATAAACTGCTTCACCAGCGCGTTGGACGAGGTGTTATTCCAGTAGGGCTTTGGGTCTGGCCTTTGGATTATCCAGCAGCTTGTCGCAGTGATTGACTACATCCCACGGGCAATAGACGTCCGCATTGCCGAAGTGATAGCCGTCGTACCACGCCCGCATGTCCTCCAAGGCATACTCCATGCCATAGTCGGCCAGCAGCTTTTTACATCCGCTTCCGTAAAGCCGAAATATTCGTCATAGCGCGTATCCGTGATGGTATCCACCTTGAGGTTGTTGATCCCCGTGAAGATGCTCTCCTTCGAGATGCGCAGGCAGCCTGTCACCACCGCGAAGAACAAATCCGGGTTGGTTTTGAACGCTTCGCCGAAGAAGCCCCGCAGGAAGGCTACCATCTGGTCGTAGTACCCATTGATGTGAGCCTTGTCCAGCGGAACGTCGTATTCATCGATCAGCAAAATCACCTGCTCGCCGTGTGCGCGTGGAGCATCCGCATTAAGGTTACGAGGGCATCTTGCAGTTCATCTTCCTCGGGTTGCCGAGCCATAAGGTTACGGAAGATCTTCCGATCATCTTCTTTGACATCAGGTGCTTTCAAGATAATCCAGTCGCTTGCATTCAGTGGAGATCAGCGTGACCAATCGCGCAATGGCTTCCTCATACGTCAACCCTTCCACGCCCTTGAGCGAAAGGAAAACGACGGATGCCTCGCCTGATATTCCTCGCAAAGCTGCTTCTCCTCGCTAATCGCAAGTCCATTGAAAAAGTGACTTGTCCGAGCCGATCTCAAAGAAGCTCCAAAGCATGCTCATATTCAGCGTCTTGCCAAACCGGCGGGGACGGTGAACAGGTTCACGTCGCCTCGGTTGGTCAGTACATCTTGGATGAGTAGCGTCTTTTATCCATAATAGTATCCGAGTCGACGAATCTTCTCAAAGCTATCCAGACCGACCGGCAACATCTTTTTATCCATATGCGACCTCCTTTTCCCGCGGCGCATTGATTCTCAAAGCCATATGCTTATAACTCTCCACTTTCATTTTATCGCATTATCGGCTTGATAGCAAGCGATTCTCTTTCTCGGTACAAAAAATAAACAGGGGCCCACAGTAGGATGTAGTTTATTCATTGGCCCCCATTTTATGTAAATTGTTGCATGCGCCAACACGGCAAACAATTATGTTTTTATCGCAAAATATTGCGCCATTTTTCCTGCTAATTTTGGTGGCGGCTGGTTTTTTGTCCCGCCACATTTTTTAGCACTGCTAACATTCTGCTAACGGCACCCCGGGATTTGCGGGGTATATTCAAGGGAAATGCGAACACCCACATTCGTTAGAAATCCAGTAAAATAAGGCATTCCAGGGCACTCGAAGGCACGCAAAGGCGAACAGTCTTTCGTCCTCCTAAGCGACAGGCCGTGGGTTCGACTCCCGCCGGGATCACCAATTTAGCAAGAAAATCGCTTGTTTCAGACATGGATTTAACGTGAATCCGCGGGCTGAAATGGGCGATTCTTTTTGTGTTCAGCGTGCGAAAATGCATACGCGACCGATTAGCTGATTAGAAATTTGCTAACGATTTTTCGCGCCCTGCTAATGGCGGTTTGGGGGAGGATGACTGTTTCCCTGCTAATTTTGAGAAGCGGTCAAATTTTAACGCCGTTGGAAGGGATGATTCGTGCAGGACAACGGAGGGCGAAACGCTGCGATTTTCCCCTGCATTTCTGCGCGATGAATGGAGGTAGGTGGTGAGTACGGTTGTCGGATGGATATGCGGCAGGGGCTAATGTTTTGGACGTGATGTTAGCGCTTGGATGGTGGAGGTTAAGTTGCTCTGCCTCTCCGGCTGTGAGCAGCTCCAGATTCTCGCCGGTGGTTCGTAGTGAAACAGCGTAAACGCGAGCAGCGTCGGGACGCACAGCATCAGCAGCTCCCAGCTGGCCTTGTCCCGCCATTTGCTCTTTTTCTTCACTCCGACTGATTTGCTCATGAAAGACACGCTCCGCTTTGTTTGATGAGTCCATTATACGTATTTCCATTTTCAGTTTCTACACACTTTTGACTCAATTCCGGCCATAAACGCAGAAAAAACCGGTCACATTGCCATTCGATTGACATCTTAACAGCGCAATGCTACAATTTTCTCATTGAAAGGCCGCAGCATGAACAGCCGCCACATCGAGGCGCTCTCCGCCGGCGCGCTGGAATCGCGCTCTAATATTCCTCTCATCCGCGCGCGGTACAATGACGGGACATCACACAGGCTGAAGGAGAATTATCATGCGAATACTCTATGCAGAGGACGAGCGGGATCTAAACGACCTTGTGACGCGCCGCCTTGTCGCCGAGGGCTATGGCGTGGACAGCTGCCTTGACGGACAGCAGGCTTGGGATTATCTTCAGGCCGCCGATTACGACGCGGCGATACTGGACATCATGATGCCGCATCTGGACGGGCTGAGCGTGCTCAAAAAGCTGCGCGCCACCGGCAAAACGCACGCCCGTGCTGCTGCTCACCGCGCGCGACGCCATCGCCGACCGCGTGGCCGGGCTGGACAGCGGCGCGAACGACTATCTGGTGAAGCCCTTCGCGCTGGAGGAACTGAGTGCCCGGCTGCGCGTGCTGACGCGTTCCCAGTTCGGCGCAGGCGACAGCAGACTCGTCGCGGGCGATCTGACGCTGGACACCGGCACGCGGCGCGTGAAGCGCGGGGGCGCTGAAATTGCGCTTTCCGCCCGGGAATATGCGCTGCTGGAATACCTCATGCACAACAAGGGCACCGTGCTTTCCCGCGAAAAGATCGAAAATCACGTCTGGAATTTCGATTACGAGGGCGGCACGAACGTCGTGGACGTGTACATCCGCTATCTGCGCAAAAAGATCGACGACGGCCATGAGCGCAAGCTGATCCACACTGTGCGCGGCATGGGCTATGTGCTGCGGGAGGAGACGCCGTGAAGAGAAGCTCGCTCCAATGGAAACTCACGCTGTGGTTTTCCGCCGCGCTCGTGCTCATGGCCGTGCTGACATTCATCGTGGTGTTCTTCGTGAGCCATTCCGTCCTGCAAAAGCAGCTGCGCACGGAGCTGATCCACACCGTCGAGGACAATGTGGACGAGGTCGAGTTTTACCGAAGCATCGCGCAGATGAATCAGGACGGCGACACCGACCACTACATCCGCTACGGCGTGGGCTATCTCGAAATCGACGACGATTTTCTCGATCAGGTGAACGGCGTGACCACCGCGCTCTTTCACGAAAACGGCACGCTGCTCTATGGCGAAAACCCCAGTCGCCGCGGCGGGCATGCTGGCCTTTTTTGAGGATCGGCGTGCCGCCAGTCCGCGTGCGCGGAGAAACCTGGTATATATTTGATCGCCGCCTCGAGCAGAACACCCCTTCGCGATCTGTGGCTGCGCGGCGCCGTGCCCGAAACGCGGGCCGACGCGCGCTGCGCGCGACATCGTACGTCTGCGTCGAGCTGCTGGCGCTTCACGCTCATCGCCATTGCCGGCGGCGTGCTGATCGCCAGACGCGCGCTGAAGCCCCTGCGCGCCATGGCGCTCACCGCGGCGCAGATCAGCGGCGGCGACGACCTGAAAAAGCGCATGCCCGACGGCGGCAGCGACGAGCTGGCGCAATTGGCCGGCGCGTTTAACGGCATGATGCAGCGGCTGGACGACGCCTTCGAGGCCGAGCGGCAATTCGCTTCGGACGCGTCGCACGAGCTGCGCACGCCCATGGCCGTCATTATGGCGCAGTGCGAGGACGCGCTTTCCGGCGAGAAAACCGGCGCGGACTACCGCGAGGCGCTCTCCGTCATCCATCGTCAGGGGCGGCGCATGAACCGCATGATCTCCGGCATGCTGGAGCTCGTGCGCATGGAGCGCAAGACCGACCGCTATGCTCGCGAGCCGTTCAATCTGAGCGCGCTGACCGAGTCCGTCTGCGAGGACATGGCGCTGATCTGCGAGAAGAACATCGCCCTCACTACAGACGTCGAGCCGGATATTTCCATCACCGGCGATCAGACGCTCATCACGCGACTGCTCGGCAACCTCATCGGAAACGCCTACCGCTACGGCCGGGAAAACGGCCATATCGTCGTTTCGCTGCGCCGCGCGGGCAGCGCGATAGAGCTGACTGTATCGGACGACGGCATCGGCATTGCGCCCGATCAGCAGAAAAAAATTTTCCGGCGGCTCTATCAGGGCGCGTCCGAACGATCGGGCGACGGCGCGGGGCTGGGGCTGGCCATGGCGCGGCAGATCGCGCGTCTGCACGGCGGCGAGCTGACCGTCGTGAGCGAGGAGGGGGCAAAGCGCCTTCACCGCCCGCTTCCCCCATGCAATGACATATAATATAGAAGAGAGCGGGATCTCCGGCGGGAGGTTCCGCTCTCTTGCGCCGGGCAGGCAATCAGCGCCGCCTGCGGACAAAAAGAGCGCCGCAGGCTTGAGGGCACTTTTTCAGAGAACTGACGCGTCAGGCTGTTCTTTCGAAGGCGCACTGTTTGACGGCGCTTCAGCAAAACGGCAGGCTGCGCATTCGGAGGAATCGGCGCACGGCAAAAATTTTATAAAAAATGAGCGCTTCTCATTTTCATCTCATCTGCGTCCTGTATCATAAGGCCATACCAAACAAGGAGGCGACTTCAATGAAAACGACACTCAAATCCACGCTGAAAGCCCTGCTGACTCTGGACGTTCATACTGACGCTCCTGCTGCACGGAACGGCCTTCGCGCAGAGCGTTTTCGACCAGACCGCCGCCGAAAATCTGGCGCTGGAAGCCGCCGGAGCGACCCGCGAGCGCGCGCTGCTCTTCCCCACCGAGATTGAAACCGAGCACGGCCAGACGGCCTATGACGTCGAATTCCGGTGCGACGGCTTTGAATACGAATACTGGATCAGCACGACCGACGGCGCGATCATCAAGAGGGCCTTGGGCACTGACGAGCAGCAATACGTAACTGAACGAAGTACTACTGA
>VOFK01000830.1_pt1 | contig 26744 bp, 32 predicted proteins | sample 5384121 | NCBI WGS metagenome assembly VOFK01 (sample SAMN12384730, study PRJNA508395) | human gut metagenome | isolation source: healthy gut J | host: Homo sapiens | reverse complement strand
TATTACGTATTAAGCTGCCCTGGGTCTTTTCTCCAGATAGTCAGCCACAAGCGCTGCTTTTCTGTGCTTTGATGTCTAAACAGGCGGTAAAGCTGTTTCAAATTTCTTTGTGATAACAGGTGTATTTAATTTCCTTTACCTCTGCATCTTTTAAACTGTCCCCAAATGAAACCTGCTGTGATGAAGTCAGTCAGTTCCCGGGATTGCCGTGCAGCAGCCAGCGGCGGAAGGTAATGCCATTGTCTTATTATTAAACTTCAGATAAAGCTTGTAGTTGTTTAATTGAAGTTCTTTTAAAATATCAGTGTGAAAGTGGAGGCAAATAATCCGTTTACGCTGAAGCCATAGTGGATGTCACCGTGGGCCATGTGCACCAGATCATTTTTATCGATGATATAAACAGATGGATCATCGAATTGCGGCGTACCTTATCATCCAGGACCTCCATAATAGAAGAAGCTGTGAACTGCCCCTTTAAAGAATCTCTACCGGCCATTTTCCAGTGCTTCGTGCCAGTATCGTATGGTTGGTGTATGCGCAGCAGTGGCTTACGATCTCAATGGCATCGTCCATTTCATGCCATGTTCAGTAGTCGCAGGCGGATCAGTTCCGGATGACCATAGTTGGATGGTGTTGGATCTGGATCACAAAGCGTAGTCGGCGGTCATAAAGAGTGGAACCTTTGGCAATGGCTTCGCTCCAAGATCAGTCTTGCAGCATTGCTGACCATGAAATACTGCTGGTAGATACGAAGGATATGTCCCTTCTTTATCACTGTCGTCCGGATAGAGTGGAAAAAGAGTCAGGTTTTTGGCAATATCGGTCTTGTCAAAGGAAATACCGTCCTCTACAATAAAAAGCCATCTACTGTTTCCAACATCAAACAGGAGCTTATTGTCTGGTTGCCAGCCGGTAAAATCCTGTGTCATACATACGGATGTAAGGGTGAAAGTTTTTGTATGGAATTTTTATAGGTAACATCTGTTTTGTCAGCCAGGAAGTATTCTCAATCCAAGGATTTGGTTCTTCTGCCTGTTTGTTGTCTTTAAACAGCTGCTTGAAAAGACCAAAATGGTAATTTAAACCAACGCCGTCACCATTTAAAGGTAGCAATAGTTCAGGAAACATGCAGACGTCCAAGGCCAAATGTTTCAAAGAGATGCTCAGGCTCGGTCTCCTACTGCACTTATGATTTTTTCCATTTTCTTCCAGATGTTCTTACTGTATCATAGATCCCAAGATTGATCATGTTGTTGGAAAAAGTTTGGTCGATCAGAAATTGTGAGGAGATATAGTAAAAAGCTTTTTTCTTCCCCTGATTGACTTTTGTTTTTTTGCCACTTCCTGCAGACCAGAGATAAAGTCTCTGTATAAAGCTCTTTTTCAGAGCAGTCAGAGAGATTTTTTTGCAGAGAGCAGTCAGTCTGTTTTTTTAATATTTTTTGTCATTGTATGTTCAACCATGAAATTCATTTCCTTTCTGTGTCAAGGGCTATTTATTTTCTATGGCCCATTATAGAAAAAGAGTTTGTTTTCGTCTTGTAGAATGCCAGTATATTATAGTACAATACTATCAAAAATGAAAACAGATGAGAAAATAAATGCGCGATCCCACATCAGGAAGAACATCGCCACAGCAAAAGTGAATTGAATGATCCGCGGCCGGTAGATGGAAAACCGGCATCAAACACCGCATCAGGCAGAGCTTTATTACCACATGTCTCTACGACCCATATCTATCAGGAAGCGGCCATTAAAGCTCACGGAATCGCTTCTACGGATTAAAAAGAAACTCATCGAAGAGAAGCTCTCACCGAACAAGGCAAAGAAGAGTTGAAAAAAATTTTCCGGAACGATAAAGAAAAAGGCTTGGTTATTGTTAACCGACGGGTAGACGAATACTTGAAGTACAAGGATTAGAGTCTTAGTCACAGACTCGGAGAAAGATCCGGTTAGCCCGACGGCTTATGGACCGCTGGCGCGTAGAGGATGCCTTTTGCAACGCCTCAAGGACCCGGCTGTAATCGAATCAAAAGGTGCTCTGACAACAAGGCACTGCAGGGGGAAAACCTTCGTACAGTTCATTGCGACTGGCTTGTCGCTGATGGTTCGTTCGAGAATCCCGGGCTATATGAAGGAAAACAAGAAAGCAGGAAAACTGAACCCATTACGAGAGCGACTCAAAGATCCTTCCAGGTTCTAAATAACGTCATGCAAACTCGCTTTAACCACGGCTACTACTTCGACGAAGTTGCCGGTAAAAAGATTAAATACTTTGAAGCGTTAGGTGCTGGGTTCCGGGAGCCGGGCCCGAGACGCCGGAAGATGTTCAGGAAGAACCAGAAGTTGAACCGTTATTAGGTACGGATATTGAAATTTAACGAGGATGCCGGAGCCGAACTCCGGCTAGATCACCACTGAAAAAACGCAATCTCTGGAACCCCGGCAGTTGTCAAGCGCTTTTAGGATAAAGTTTTTCTTCAGTCTTGCGAAGCAAGACCTGTTTGCATATTTTTTTGATTGTCTAGGTATCTTGTTTCGAGGTTAAATGCGTCTGCTGTTGCATACAGGAGAGGCCAATCTACCAATCTCTCCAGGCTGTTTCAAGAACCTCAATTGATTCTATTTGCCTACCATGAACTTCAAGATCAGTCCGCTCGTGCCCCTTAAAATCTGATAGCTGCAACGCTAATTGCGTTTTTCGGGCTGTGGAGCGGGCCTTTCGGCTTTCTCATGCTTAGTTGTAGACGATTGTGCTCGAACTGTAAGTTAAATCTTTAGCTCCCTTTGGACAATGAGCATTTCGCGACCCCCGCTATTTTTGGGTTATATGGTTTGCTACTGATAAGAATAGCTCTAACGATCCGTAAAAGCTTTGCGGCAACGGCGCATACTAGTTTTCCCCACGGCATTTTTTCTTTTTGCTTCTTCAAAATCCACTTCGTTAACTGTTTGGATTTTAATTTTCCACAAGTGGCCAAGCGGATCACACATCCAGCCCCTTGCACCATTAAAGACCTCATTGTCCTGTCTCCACGATGGGTGATTTTTCCTTTTTTCTCATTGTGCCCTGTGGCAATGCTTCTTGGTACCAAGCCATAATAGGCAGGAAAATCTTTGGGATTTTTAAATCTCTTGATGTCTCCAATCGTTGCACGAAGTCTACAACTGCAGATTGTTCCCAGTCCCGGAATCGTTTGAATTAGCTGGCAAACTTTATCGTTCTTAGCCAACACCTCAAGAGTTTTGGTGATTTTATTCAAGACCTTTTGAGTCGTTTGTGCGTGTGTGACCATGTCAACGAGACTTTCCCTCAGTTCCTCCGGAAAAGCTGCGTGATTTTCAATCAGATCTTTCAATTGAGCTTTCCCGCTGATTCCTTTCGATATATTCAATCCCCAGGCTTGGCAAATCCCTTTTAAAGACACAATGGTCTGTCTATATTGTTTGATATATTGTTCCCGCAGCGTTGTTAAGCTCGCGTACTTTTGTTGCTCTATATCTTTGGCTTTGATTGTCCTCAGCTGTTTATCTTGGGCTAGAAAAGCCAGAGCTTGAGCATCATTTAAATCAGTTTTTTGGCCTGAATAATGATTTTCAACGTAGTTCTGAACATTCTTGCCGCCGATAACCAGACAACGATGCCCCCAAGCCTCTAACTTTTGAACTAAATAATTCATTTCAGTGCACGGCTCCATGGCGAACGTCGTAGGACTAAGCGCCTGGGCACTTTTCTCGAGCTCAGAATAGTCAAGCCGGTCGATGCAGACCACTTCACCATCTGTTGTTAACAGAGCAGCACTGACACAATTCTTAGCTAAATCTATACCGATGGCTTCGTATTCGAGATCTGTATCGATAGTTTTTGCGAGTATCCTTCTAACTGACATGGAATCACCTTTAATGAGAATTTTGTCACTTTCATTTTGCTCTCTCTATTTCGTTGGGAGCAAAGGGGTTCCATGTCATTAAATCTCAGCGGAATGATCACTCCGAACAGCCGGCAGATAAAGAAAAACCTCGTACATCGACGAGGTCTTAGGAATTAGGTCTGGTGCCCGGGACTGGACTCGAACCAGCACGCCCGCGAAGGCGCTAGCACCTGAAGCTAGTGCGTCTACCAATTTCGCCACCCGGCAACAGGGAAATGAAATTCTATCTTCAAAAATCAGTTTTGCAAATGCTTACCTGCTCTATTTGTAATTAATTGTTAATTGAGAAAGATGGGATTTAAAAATGCGACAACAAGAATTTCGAAGACGTAAAAGAAAAACCTCGCAAATCTGCGAGGTCTGAAATCGTTTTTGGTGCCCGGGACTGGACTCGAACCAGCACGCCCGCGAAGGCGCTAGCACCTGAAGCTAGTGCGTCTACCAATTTCGCCACCCGGGCAACAGAGAGCCGAGAGATTGTTAATGCACACAATCTCCTAGGCCTCTGTCAAACCGTCATTATTCCGGTTTTCTTTTTCCCTCTACCTTGGCTACCAGCTGTCCGAGGCGCATTGTGTCGTACTCTTCGAACGGCTGGTGAATCCAAGGATTATCTCCGAGATATTCGACATAGTAGTCAGGTTCAACCTGAGAGCAGCCCTTCCACCACAAAACAGCGGTGCGAACTTCAGTCACGCCCGGATAGTTGTTCTGAAGGTGTTCGACTACCTTCTTCAAAGTCAGTCCGGAATCGACCAAGTCGTCGACCAAGAGCACTCTTCCTTTGAGAGAGTCAGGACGGCTGGAAGCAATGTACTTACCGATGTCCAAACTTCCCTGAATCGTGCCGGCAGCTTCTCTATAAGAGCTGGTTGACAAAATGTTCAGCGGCATATCGAAAATTCTGGAGAGGATGTCTCCGGGGCGAAGGCCGCCTCGAGCTAAGCAAAGCAAAGAATCAAACTTCCAGCCGCTGTCATAGACATTAAAAGCCAGAGTCTCAATAAGGCGGCGATATTCTTCCCAAGAAACGTGAAGATCTTTCATTCCTATTCCTAATTATTCAAACGGGTTATGAAGCAAAATTGTCTGAGAGCGATCCGGGCCGGTAGAAACAACTGCGATCGGGCAGCCGGCAACCTCGGACAGACGAGTTAAATATTTTTGTGCGTTAACGGGCAGATCTTCCCACTTTGTGATGCCGAAAGTCGGTTCCTTCCAGCCGGGGAAGTCTTCGTAAATGACTTTGCACTGGGCAACTTCTTCTGCACCGACAGGCATGATGTCGATCCTTTCGCCCTTGTATTCGTAGCCGACGCCCAAACGAACGGTTTCAAAGCCATCCAAAACGTCGAGCTTCATCACAGCCAGACCGCTTAAGCCGTTCCATTCAACAGCGCGGCGAAGTGCGGCGCCGTCGAACCAGCCGCAGCGGCGGGGACGTCCGGTCACTGCACCGAATTCATTGCCCTTCTTAGCAATGGTTTTGCCGACTTCATCAAAGAGTTCGGTTGGGAAGGGGCCGGAACCGACACGTGTGCAGTAAGCCTTGGTGATGCCAAGAATGTAATTCAGTTTCTGAGGACCGACACCGGATCCGGGGCTGGCAAAGCCTGCAACGGTGTTGCTGGAAGTGACGAACGGATAAGTTCCGTGGTCGATGTCGAGCATGGTTCCCTGAGCTCCTTCGTACAGGAACTGTTCGCCTTCCTTCATCTTAGTGTTGAGAATGTGGGAGATGTCGCGAATCTTCGGAACGATTCTCGGAGCCATTGCCAGCGTGTCTTCGATCATCTTTTCGACGTCGACGGGTTCGCTGTTGTAATAGTTCGCCAGCAGGAAGTTGATGAGCTTGCAGTTTTCGCGAACTTTTTCTGCAAATACTTTCGGTTCAGCCAGGTCCCTGACGTGGACAGCGCGGCGAGCAATTTTGTCTTCATAGGCCGGGCCGATACCGCGGCCCGTTGTACCGATCTTCTTATCTCCTAAAGCATTTTCACGAGCGTGGTCGAGTGCGATGTGATAAGGAAGAACCAGAGGGCACTGACCGGAGACAAAAATACGATCTTCGGCATCCATTCCGTGAGCCTTCAAGTCGTCAATTTCCTTCAGCATCGCTTCGGGGCTAACAACTGCACCGTTACCGATGTAGCACTTGACGTGAGGATGCATAACACCCGAGGGGATCAAACGAAGAACCGTTTTCTGGCCGTTGATCACGAGTGTGTGGCCTGCATTGTGGCCGCCGTTGAAACGGACAACGCCTTGTACACTTTCGGTGAGCCAGTCAACGATCTTGCCTTTGCCTTCGTCGCCCCACTGAGCGCCGACAACGACTACATTTTTACTCATTTCATCCTCTTAAAAAATTAACGGTTCGACGTACGAGCCGCTACCGTCCAAACACCATTGATACAAACTAATTCTTCATCCAAGCGGAAAGATTCTTCCAGCGAAGCAACATTGTCTTCGGGAAGTTTTTCAATCACGATGTCGCCGTTTTCGCGAAGTTCACGAATGCGGGACTGCAGGGCGGCATCATCCAGCTTGTTGGGCGCCAAGATCGCATAAGGACGCTTTGTGTCCATCACGGCGATAATCTCGCGCAGGTATAACGTAAAACCGACCGCGGGACGTTTGCGTCCGAAACGCTCACCGATATCATCGTAACGACCGCCGCGCAGAATCGGCTGATAACGGCCGGGAATATTGACGCTGAAAGTTACGCCGGTGTGGTAGTTATAACCGGCAACATCCGCAAAGTCATAGCTGACGATATCTGCGCCGGATTCACGGCCGAGCCTGCGGACTCTTTCTAAGATTTCCGGGATTTCCGGATAATCGGAAAACTCTTCAATAACTTGATTCAGGACGTCTTCCGACCCAAAAGAGCATGGTCAGTCGGACCAAATCGTTCACGGTTTTCTCTTTGAGAACACCTCTGAGTTCTTCCAGTGCGGAGCGGTCTTTGTGACTCAATGCAAAGAGAATTTGTTCCTGAACTTCTGCGCTGACCGGGTCGCTGTCCAGAATGGCTTTTACAACACCGGTGTGTCCCAAGTCCAAGAAAATATTTTCCAAGCCGAATTGACGAAGGGACTCAATGCCTAAACAAATCACTTCCCGTTCGCTTTCTACACTGGAAGAGCCGAACATTTCCACACCCGCCAAGTAGGGCTGGCGTGAAGCAAGAGGATGCAGAGGGCGAGCGTGGAGGACGCTTCCGACATAACAGAGGCGCGATACACCCGAACGATTGAGAATGTGAGCATCGATTCGAGCAACCTGAGGCGTCATATCGGCGCGGATGCCCATCGTCTTTCCAGTGACCTGGTCGACGATCTTGAACGTTCTGAGATCCAGATCTCCGCCCGTTCCTGTCAGAAGAGAGTCAACGTACTCCACCAAAGGAGGGCGAACGACTTCAAAACCATGGCTTGTCACCAGTTTTAGGAAAGAACTTCTAAGATGCTCTATGGCCCTCGCCTCTCGTGGAAGCATATCCGCGATATTTTCAGGTAGCAGCCATACTGACATAAAGATCCTTTCTAAAAAAGCAATGAACCAGCCCAAACGAGCACCAGCCCTAAGACTACACTTTCTAACCCGATATAACGGATTTTCTCGCTAGGAAATCGTGAGATAAATCTCACGGCACGTTTCCATAAATCGGGCGCCAACATAGGTAAAAGGCCCTCAAGTACGAAGCAGAAACCCAGTACGTACAAGAAGGCCTTCATGATTTAGATCACAAAAAATTACGGTTGTTTATTCGCTTGGACTTCACCGCGGGAACTCTTGAGATAGTCAAAGAATTCGCTGCTCGGATCCACCACCATCATGTCCTGAGGTTTATTGAAGGACTGACGATAAGCATCCAGTGAACGGTAGAACTTCGCAAATTCGGGATCTTTGCTAAATGCTTTGGCGTAAAGTTCGTTAGCTTGGGCGTCGCCGGAACCTTTAATGTTCTGAGCGTCACGATAAGCTTCGGCCAAAACAACGGTTCTTTGACGATCGGCGTCAGCCTTGATCTTTTCGGCTTCAGCAGCACCCTTGGAGCGCTCTTCGCTGGCAACGCGCTTACGTTCGGCTTCCATGCGGCGATAGACAGACTCAGAAATTTCCGGTGTGAAATCAACTCGCTTGAGTCGGACGTCAACAACTTCAATACCTAAGTCGGAAACGCGCTTCTGCAGCGCTTCAGAGATTTCTGCCATTGCGCGAGCTCTGTCGCTGGAAGTGATGTCGTTTACCGTGCGGCGGTTCACAACCTGGTTGAGAACGTCACGAAGCAGCGCAGACATACGATCGTCCGCGGCTCGTTCGCTGCCTTGGAAAGAAACCCAGTAGCGGCGCGGATCGTTGATGCGCCACTTCACATAGGAATCGATCATCAGGTTTTTCTTCTCACTGGTTTGAACCAGATCTCTTTGCAGGCGTATCGATCGTAAGAATACGTTTGTCCAAATAGACGACGTTTTGAAGCGGAGCCGGCAGCTTGACATGCAGACCGGGTGTAGAAACAACGCTCTTTAATTCACCAAGCATGAAGACCAGAGCGTATTCACGCTCGTTTACCGTGTAAAGGCAGGTTCTCGCGAGCAAGGCGCCAAAGAGAACAACAATAACTAAGGAAAGTAATTTTTTCATTTCTCTGTCCTTATCTCAAAGTACGGGATAAAAGACGGGAAGTGGGCTGACTCGCGTCCGGTGTTAAAGGCGGCTGATCTCCGCCGGGCAGATTATGCGTCTGCTGAGCAGATGAAGCAGGAACAGTCGGCTGCACAGGCGCGGCCGAAGCTGCCGGAGCCTGCGTCGGGGCGGCTCGTTTCGCCAGCTGATCCAACGGCAGGTACAAGAGATTATTGGAAGACTTGTTGTCAACCATTACCTTGGTCGTGTTGTTGAAGATCTGCTGCATGGTGTCCACATACATACGGTCGCGGGTCACCTTCGGAGCTTTCTCATACTGTGCGTAGACCTGATTGAAGCGGTTTGCGTCACCCTCGGCCTGAGAGACAACACGAGATTTGTATGCTTCAGCCTCCTGACGAAGTCGTTCAGCCAGACCGCGTGCCTTAGGCACAACGTCGTTTGCATAAGCCTCGCCTTCATTAATCTGGCGTTCGCGATCGCTGGCCGGCCTTAACGGCATCGTTGAAGGCGGCCTGAACTTGTTCTGGCGGCTGAGCGTTCTGAATAGCAACAGACAGAACCTGAATGCCGGAGTGGTAGCGGTCAAGCATTTCCTGCATCAGTTTTTTAACTTCTTCTGCAATTTCCTGCTTGGACTCGAACAAAACACTGTCCATCTTCTTGCGGCCGACCACTTCGCGCATGGCGGACTCGGCAGTCTGAACAACTGCACCCATCGGATCGCGGGTGCGGAACAAGAACTCTTCAGCGCCGTTGCCCTGCTTAATTCGATACTGAACATTGAACATCACGTCAACAATGTTCTCATCGTCCGTCAGCATGAGCGCTTCTTTAAGACGCTGTGTACCGCCTCTCAAACCGATTTCGGCCTTACGAACAGAAGAAACGTCTACTAAAGCAACGTCCTGGATCGGATAAGGCAGGTGCCAGCGGAAACCGGCATTCGTGCTTTCGGTGTAACGTCCGAAAGTGGTCACAACGCCGTTCTGACCTTCCGGAACGATATAAAAGCCGGAGGCCAGCCACGCGGCCAAAGCGATAACAATGGCGGAAACAGCCATTCCGCCGGAGAATGAAGACGGAACTTTAAACTGCGGGAAAGAGTTTCCGCCGCCGTTTCCATTGCCGCCGCCATTGCCGAACGAATTCTGCTGATTTTTGAATTCGTGGTCTTTGCGCAGCGGGGGTTCGTCGAAGTCGTAGTCTTCGTTTTTCTGATTTTGTGTCTGAGAAGAAGCTGACGGCTCTTCTTTCTGAGCATTGCGATTTTGATTGCCTTTGGTGCCCAACATCGAGTTCAGACGATCGTTGAACTGTTTCCAAAGCTCTTCTAAATCTCCGCCATTGTTGTTCTGAGTGAAGCGGCCCGGCATTTCGTTTCTGCTCGGTTCGGCTTTTCTCGGTTCTTCATCAGTCTCTTTGGGAGGCTCTTTGATTTCATTTTCTTTCTGGGAGGAATCGTCCTCCGAGCCTTTTCGGCCCCAACGGGGGTCATTAAGCGACATTGTCGAATATTTCCTTAAAAATCACAGGACAAAGATAGGTTGTCCGGGTGAGTTAGACAAGAGAGCAGAGAATTTTAGCACTTGAAAAATAATAATATTTTTTAGTGATAAGAGTTATTACATTTATCGAAATGCTCGCTGAAGACCTTCGCTTCGAAGAAGGCCCATTCAGCACTAACGTTCAAATTCTGCGAGCCAATCCTCATTATCGGGAGTCTCTTGAGGCTCTTCCGGCTCTTTTTCTGCGATCTGACGGATGGCATCTTTAAGAAGATCGATACCTTCCCCGTTGGCGGCGCTGATGCCGACTGCTTTCGGCGTGCCGTCTTCGGCACAGGTAATAAACGGACTCTTCCCCTCCAAGTCGATCTTATTGAAAACCAGCAGCTGCGGAATATCTTTAGCTCCGATTTCTTCTAGGACTTTATTGACTTCGGCCATCTGCTCTTCTCTAGCCGGCGTTGATGAATCGACAACATGGAGCAGAAGATCGGCCTGTGCCGCTTCATCCAAGGTTGATTTGAAAGCCTCAATCAGCTGGTGCGGAAGCCCGCGAATAAAGCCGACCGTGTCACTTAATACAACTTCCACATCTCCGCCGACAAAACATCTGCGCGCAGTCGTATCCAAAGTTGCAAACAACTGATCGGCCGCATACACACCGCCTCGAGTCAGACAATTAAAGAGCGTTGACTTACCGGCGTTGGTATAGCCGACAAGTGCGACGGTCAGCACCTCGCCTCGTTGACGAGATTTGCGTTGGTGTTGCGCTGACGCTCGAGTTTTTTAAGCTGTTCTCTTAACGCCTTGACACGTGTTGCAATCATTCGACGGTCAAGTTCGATCTGCTTTTCACCCGGACCGCCGGTTTTAGACAAGCCGCCTCTCTGACGTTCCAAGTGCGTCCAGCCTCTAACCAAACGTGTTGACAAGTGGGTCAGTCGAGCAAGTTCAACTTGCAGCCGGCCTTCCCGGGTCTTTGCTCTCTGACGGAAAATCTCCAAAATCAGATTGGTACGGTCAAGTACTTCGAGTCCGACGGCTTTTTCGATATTGCGCTGCTGCGCGGGGGATAAAGCGACATCAAAAATCAGCGCTTTTGCCTCGTGGGCCATCGCTTCATTTTTAATTTCTTCGATTTTTCCGCTTCCGAGGAAAGTTTTAGGGTCCGGACGATCGCGTTTTGCTTCAGTCAGACCTGCAACTTGGAAGCCGCAGGATGTCGCTAATTCTGATAATTCAAGCGCCGCGTCTCGATGAATTTCGCGGCCCACAATGACAGAGACGAGCCACACCTTTCCGGGTGTCTCGTCTCCCTTTTGATATTGATAATCCACTATACGGTTTCTGCTTCTTCAGTTCCCTGCTGTTCATTGCCCAGCGGTACGGCGCGAGCCGGAACAACAGTGCTAATAGCGTGTTTATAAACCATCTGAGTTACGGTGTTGCGAAGCAGAACGACATACTGGTCGAAAGACTCGATCTGGCCCTGCAGTTTGATACCGTTCACCAAGTAGATGGAAACAGGAATACGTCCCTTACGAAGACTGTTTAAGAATGGGTCTTGTAACAATTGCCCTTTTGTCATTGTTTTTCTCCAAACGGAAAATTCCGCTCATAAATTTGACTAAATTCTAGCTGCGGCACACCGAAATTGTTCTTTGTATTAATCATTTTGGGCGCACATTTAATTCTTCTGCACTTCTATGATCGAAGGACTCTTGTTGGGCGACAACCCCCTTGAGGGAGCTGTGTTTCCGCAGCAGATTCTCTTACTACAGTAACTATTTTAGCGGTAAATGCCCTTCGGAAAGATCATTGTTAATGCTTATTTGAGGCGCACAACGAGCAGCCTCCGGCAACAAACCGCCTTACGAAAATTCCCGCGCACGGCAGGAATTTCTCGATTAAGCCTTTTGGGCGTACGGATTTTTGTTCGTTCTAAATTCAATTCGGAGCGGTGTGCCCTCGAGTTTGAATTTGTCTCTGAACCAGCCTTCCAGATATCGACGGTAGCTTTCCGGAACATCCTGAAGCGCGTTTCCGTGAACCACGATAACGGGAGGATTCTGACCGCCCTGGTGTGCGTATCTCATCTTCGGACGTCCTCCGCCGGCTCTCGGCGGCAGCTGACGAGTCGTAGCTTCAATCAAAGAACGGGTCAGCTTCGGTGTGGAGAGCTTCATGAACGCGGCTGTGTGAGCATCGTTGACGGCATTCAGCAAGTGATGCGACCGCGCTTTTCAAGCGCGGAGATATAAACGATCTTCGCCCAGCGTAAAAAGTGAAGCTTGCGTTCAAGCTCTTCCTTCACACGGCGTCTTTCGTAATCGTCCAAAGCTGTCCCATTTGTTGACACCGACAACCAAGGCACGCCCGCTTTCCAGAATGTAGCCGGCAATGTTGGCATCCTGTTCGGCAATACCGGCGTGCGCGTCTAGAAAGAAGCACAACCACGTTGGAGCTTTCGATTGCCTGAAGCGTCTTAATAACGGAGAACTTTTCGATTGCCTCAAACACTTTGCCTTTGCGGCGCAGGCCAGCGGTATCGATCAAGGTGTAATCGCGATCCTTATATTGGAACTCGACCTCGATGGCGTCGCGCGTAGTCCCGGGCATGTCAAAAGCGATCAGGCGATCTTCGCCGATCAGCGCATTGATCAGCGTGCTCTTGCCTGCGTTCGGACGGCCGGCGATCGCAACTTTAATCTTGTGTTTGAAATCCTCTTCCTCATCGATTTCCTTTTCGGTCGGGAAGGGTTCAAGAACCAGATCCATCAAGGCTTTAACACCTTCGCCGTGTGCTGCGGAAATGGTGTAAGGCTCGCCTAAAAGCCAATTCATAGAATTCAGCTTTAGCTGTTTCTGTTAAACCTTCGGCCTTATTGACGACGAGGTAGGTTTTCTTACCGGATTCGCGCAGGTTCTGAGCGATTCTCTGATCCTGCGGCGTTAAGCCGGCGCGGCCGTCACTAAGGAAGACGGCGTCGGATTCGGTAATCGCCAACTGCGCCTGTCCGGTCATCTCTTTGACGATGCCTTCGGTGCGGATCGGTTCAAAACCGCCCGTATCGATGACTAAGTAAGGTTTATCGCCGATACGACCGTCGCCGTAATGACGATCTCGGGTAAGCCCCGGGAAGTCCGCCACTAAAGCGTCTCTAGAACGCGTCAGGCGATTAAACAAGGTCGATTTTCCGACATTCGGACGACCAACAAGCGCAATGACTGGAACCATAATTCTTATCTATTCGACAAATAAGCGACTTCGCCTTTACTGGTTTGGAAAATAGCGCCTGCACTGAAAGGCTGTGCCTGCGTTACGATCGGACCGCTCAAACGAACGCGCGCCATTTCTTCACCGGTTCTCGGTGAAAGAAAATGAACGTAACCGTCTTCGTCACCGACAGCCACAGCGCCCGGGAAAACGACCGGTGCGGAAACTCCGCGGTAGAGCATGGTCTTATTGGACCAGCGCTGCTCACCGCTTTCGCGGTAGAACGCCTGAACTTCTCCGTTGACGCTGACGGCATAAACGTTGTCTTCGTCAATAGCAGGACCGGCAACAGCGTCAATCTTCTGCGTCCATCTCGTCTGTCCGTTCGTGCTGTCAACACAGGTTACGGCGCCTTGGAAGGCGGCGGCGCAAACTAAGTTTTCGCTAAAGGCCGGGGCACCGACAACGTCAACCAGACGCTCGACTTCCGTCACACCCTTCGCTTGGGCGACCTGGAATTCAAACACCGGTTTACCGGAGGCAATATCCAAAATCACGATATGGCCGTTCGGCTGTCCGACTAACAAAAAGTTATCATGAGCCAGCATTCTTGTGGGTAAACGGACCGTCAAAGCGGGCTGACTCTTCTGATATGTCCACTGCAGTTCGCCGGAGGAAGCCTCAAATGCGGACACACGGGTGTCCATGGTGCGGGCAATGACCAGACCGTGAGAAACAACAGGCGGAGAAGCCAATTCCGTTGTCAGTTTCTTTTCCCAGCTGACCTTTCCTTCGGCATCCACGACTTCCAAATTACCGTCCCAAAGACCGACAGCTGTGACGTAGCCGTCAGAGCCGACACCGCCGGTAATGGGGCTGTCAAAAGAAACGGACCATTCGGTTTCACCGGTTCTGGCATTTAAACGCGTCAAGGTCTTGCCGCCGGCGGCAAACACCATATCGTCATATACCGCGGGAACTAAGAAGCCCTCAGCAGACGAAAGTCCTTTCGACCAAACTTCGGTCACTTCCATGCTCGGTGTGAAATTTACCAGCGGCATGGGTTCATGTTTAGGACTGGAACAAGCCGAAAGCAGAACTGCTGCAGCAGCGACCGGCGCCGCAATCTTGAGTTTTGTACTCATGAGTTATTCCTTGGGTAAAGAATTTAATTTGATTTCGATGACACCGACCAACGGATTGGTCATAGGAGCATGGCGCAAGGCGTCTTCCCAGCTTTTACGAGCGGCAGCGGCATCGCCTTTGGCAAGATAAAGGTCGCCCATACGGTCATAAACCGGAACTTCTTCGCCCTTGGCGTCTTTAACCGCGTTGAGAACTGCCAAGCCCTGATCGTATTTACCTTCATCGAGATAAACACCGGCCAAGCGGACGGAAGCAAGCGGTTTGAGTTCAGGATACTTATCAGACTCTACAATCCACTTGAGCGCTTTTTCCTGCTTCTGCATATTTACCGGCGGTTTCAGCGTTATGCGCGGCAAGCAGAGCCCCCATCCCGGCGTAGGTCGTCGAAGCATAGCTTTCGTGCAGACGGCCGGCGATCGCCTGTACGCGAGCCTCATCCTTCATATTGCTTGCCTGAATCATCTGAGCATACAGAACACCGGCGTCTGTGGATTCTTTCATCTGATACCAGCGCCAGCCTTGAAAACCGGCAGCGCACAAGCAGGCGACCGTCACAACGGTCAAAATTAAGTTACCCATTTCTCCCACCAAGCCTTAATCTCGGCAAGGGACTCTTGTTCTTCTAAGTCATAGGCCATGTAATGTATCTCCCGGTCTATTTAAAGGTTCTAAATTCAATTCTTGAAAAAGAAGTAAAACGGAAGGGGGACGCCGGTCCCCTCTTCTTCTTAAACGTGCTGTCCGAGGAACGAGATCGCTTCATCGATCGTGAGCGTCTTCTGTTCACCGTAACCCTCGAGGTTTTCACGAAGTGCCTTGAGACCGACCTTGCCGGCGGCGGCTTCATCAGCTCCGATCACCAGTGCATAAAGAGCCCCGGAAGCATCAGCACGCTTCATCTGGTTGCCGAACTTCATGCTGCCGCTGTGGATGATCGCGGCAATATCGGCATCTCTGAGCCTTTCTGCGGCGGAAAGTGCGTTGAGGTACAGCGCCTTATCCCAAACGACATAGACATCGCATTCTCTGGATTCGGGTTTAACACCGCATTCTTTCATCAACTCGAGCACGCGTTCAATGCCCATGGCAAAACCGCAGGCCGGAGCATCGCGTCCGCCCAGCATTCCGATGAGCGGGTCGTAGCGGCCGCCCCCGCAGATTGTGCCCTGAGCGCCAAGCTTATCGGTGACCCATTCGAAAACTGTGAGATTGTAGTAGTCAAGACCGCGAACCAATCTCGGGTTCACAACATAATCGATGCCTTCGGCTTTCAGAATCGCTTCTAAATCCGCAAGGAATTGTTTGGATTCTTCGCCTAAGGAGTCATAGAGCTTCGGCGCATTATTGACCAAGTCCTGCATGTCGGGGTTCTTGGTGTCGAGAATGCGAAGCGGGTTGGAATAAAGACGACGTGTCGCATCTTCATCCAGGACATCTTTGTGCGCTTCGAAGTATTTGATCAACACTTCTCTGTAGGCCTTACGATCTTCGAGCTGGCCTAAGCAGTTGAGTTCAAGACGAACGGGAGCGATTCCGAGACGCTTCCAAAGGCGGTTCAGCATTAAAAGCTGTTCGGCGTCCGTATCCGGGCCTTTGAAGCCCATTGCTTCCATACCGAACTGATGGAACTGACGATAACGTCCTCTCTGGGGACGTTCGTGACGGAACATCGGGCCCATGTACCAAAGACGCTTCGGTCCTTCATAAAGAAGATTGTGTTCAATACAGGCACGTACGACAGAGGCCGTGTTTTCCGGACGCAGAGACAGTTCGTCGCCGTTTAAAGAATCCACGAAGGAATACATTTCTTTTTCAACGATATCAGTCACTTCACCGATTCCGCGTTTGAACAGACGGGTCTGTTCGACGATCGGGGTACGAATATGCTGATAACCGTAGAGTTTTGCCAGAGAGGAAGCTTCTTTTTCAAAGAAGTGCCAAAGAGGGGCATCTTCCGGCAGCATGTCACTCATGCCGCGAATTGCCTGAATCTTTTCAATCGCCATTATTGTTCCTTCGCATTTTGGTAATTTTTCTGGACGTATTCTTCGATAAGCGAATGAAACTCTTCGCTCATCTTCGGCCCTTTCAGAGAACCCCATTTCTTTGCCGTCGATAAAGACGGGAGAAACCGGGGCCTCGCCTGAGCCGGGCAGAGAAATACCGATGTTTGCATGACGGCTTTCTCCCGGACCGTTCACGACACAGCCCATCACCGCCACATTCATGTTTTCAACACCCGGATTATGCTTGCGCCAATCCGGCATTCTCAACTTAATAAAATCCTGAGTTTCTTTCGCCAGCTCCTGGAAGAGACAGCTGGTGGTACGTCCGCAGCCCGGGCAGGAAACGACCTGAGGTGTGAAGTTTCTCATTCCAAGTGCCTGCAGGATCTCGCAGGCTAACTCAACTTCGGCTGTACGAGACTGGCCCGGTTCCGGTGTCAGCGAAACACGGATCGTATCTCCGATATTTTCCAGCAGGAGCACGGAGAGGGCCGCGGTTGTGGAAACCGTACCTTTGAGCCCCATTCCGGCTTCGGTCAACCCCAGATGCAGAGGATAAGCACAGCGAGCCTTGAGCTCGCGGTAAACCGCGATCAAATCTTTGACGCCGCTCACTTTCGCAGAGATGGCCACCTGAGAAGGTTTCATGCCGAGCTCAACCGCTCGATCCGCGTTCTCAACAGCGCTTCTTACTAAGGCCTCCCGCAGCACTTCTTTCGCGTCAAGCGGCTTTTCAAGCTTTTGGTTTTCCGACATCATGCAGGCCAACAGATCTTGGTCGAGCGAGCCCCAGTTGACGCCGATTCTGACCGGTTTGTCGTACTTCTTCGCGAGCTCAACCATTGTGCGGAAGTTTTCTTCCTGCTTGTCGCCTTTTCCGACGTTGCCGGGATTGATTCGATATTTAGAGAGCGCCTCAGCGCATTCCCGATACTCCGTCAGCAGCTTATGGCCGTTGTAATGAAAGTCTCCGACAAGCGGAACAAAGCAGCCGGTTTCGTCCAGCCTTCTGCGAATTTCAGGGATTGCTTTTGCGGCCGCAGGGGTATTGACCGTAAGACGAACAAGCTCGCTTCCTGCTTGAGCGAGCTCTAAAACTTGTTTAGTCGAGGATTCGACATCGGCCGTGTCCGTGTTCGTCATGGACTGAATTACTACGGGCCGGCCGGCGCCGATCTCAACGATATTGTCTTTCCAGCGGACAATCATCGGTTCTTTTTGTGAAGAAGACATTCGTTATTTCTGAACCAAAGTAAACACAGTGGATGTTGCGCGATTATTGATATTCAGATCAACGGGCGCGCCGTCAACTTTCACAAAGCCCTTGGCACGATTGCCGACGGAGACTTTGAAAGGATACGGAACTTCGTAATCACGAGTTTCACCGCTCTTTAACTGTGCATTGTGAACCAGCTTCTTGTCCTGATAAACACCGAACCAGCATTCACCGCCTTCGGCACCGATCGTCACTTTATACATTCCGTTGGCGGATTTCGGAACCACGAGATCCCAGCGGCCTTCGGCTTCGTTATGAGTCAGCGCCAAGGGCTTGGCAGAGGTCGTCACGGCAGGAGCTGCCGCGGAAGCGGCCTTCTTAGCTTCCTCAGCTAAACGCTTTTCTTCGGCGACTTTAGCTGCGGCTGCTGCCTCAGCTTCTTTTTGAAGTTTTTCTTTCAAAGCGGCATCCCGATCAGCCTGTGTCTGAGCTTCTGCTGCGGCAGGAGCCGGCGCAGCAGCTGCGGGCTGAGGAGCCGGTTCAACCGTTGTATTAGAAACCAAAACTGGAACGGCTTCAGGAGCCTTGGCAAGTTCAGAAGCCGGAGCAGATGCTTCAGCGCTCTGGGAGGCTTCTGCCTGAGGAACTTCGGCAGCTTTTTCGGTTTTTTGACTCATGTAGTAGTTGTAGCCGATCCAACCCAATGCGATCACAACCGCTAAGAAAAGCAGGCCGGCAATAAATTTACCGACGAAGTTTTTCGGCTGAGCGTCGTGATAAGGAGCGAGCTCCTGAGTCGTGCGGCGGATGAAGGTACGAGGATCTTTATCGTCCGGAGCTAATGCCGCGTTAAAGAGCGAAATGATCTTGGCTTCATCGACGCCTAACAAACGGGCGTAGCTGCGCAGGTGAGCGCGGGCGTAAACCGGTGTTGGGAAAACTTTGTAGTTATCCGACTCCAATCCTTCTATCTGATCCGGTGAAATTCTTAGTTGAGAAGATACCTGATCAATACTCAATTCTTTATTTTCACGGGCAATGCGCGCAGACCGCCGTAAGTCGTCGCTTCGAACGGCTGGTCTTTGGCTTCCTGGTTGACATTATTCTCAGACATTTTTCTCGCCTCCTGTTGCTTTTGCCGGGCTCTTTGAAATCTCTTTAATGATTATCTCGCGATTTGCTCTCTTTTCTGCGAGCTTAGTACGGTCTTTAATTTCCCCGGCCAACTGACCGCAGGCCGCATCGATATCGTCGCCGCGGACCTTTCTAACGGTAGTGACAATACCTGCCCCGTTCAGTCGGTCAGCAAAAGCTTTGACCGCTTCAGGCTTACTGCGTTCAAGACCGGATCCCGGGAAGGGGATTAAAAGGGATCAAGTATGAACTTGCAGGGAATGTCCTGAACCAAAGTAATCAGTTCCTTGGCCTGTGCGAGTGAATCATTCACGCCGCCGATAAGAATATATTCAAAAAGTGATGAAATCTCTCGGGGCATGTTCCAAATAACGCTTGCAGGCCGCAAGCAGCTGCTCGAGCGGATGCTTGCGGTTGATCGGCATGATCTTGTCTCTAAGCTCATTGTTTGGAGCATGGAGACTTACTGCCAATGCGACCGGACACTGTTCGGCAAGCTTTATCCATCTTCCTGACCAGGCCGGAAGTGGAGACGGTAACGCGGCGACGGGATAAGCCGTAGGCGTTATCGTCGAGCATCAGTTTCAGGGACGGGATGACAGCATCCAAATTCTGGAGCGGTTCACCCATACCCATCATGACAACATTGGAAATTACTCTTTCGTTTTCATCGGTGATGCCGAGATCTTTTCTTAAGGTGTGTTCGGCATGCCAAAGCTGACCAATAATTTCCGATGCTTTCAAATTACGGTTAAAGCCCTGCTTGCCCGTCGAACAAAACAGACAGTTCATTGCACAGCCAGCCTGAGAAGAGACACAAAGCGTGCCGCGGCCGTCCTGAGGAATGTAAACCATCTCAACGGCGTTGCCGTTGCCGACATCAAGCAGCCACTTACGAGTTCCGTCAGCGGCGGTTTTATCTCGAATAATTTCGGGACCCCCGAATCTCAGCAACCTTCTCAAGTTTGGCTCGAAAGGACTTGGCGAGATCCGTCATTTCAGAAAAATCGCGTGCTCCGCGGCGATGAATCCAACGCTCAAGCTGTTTCGCACGGAAAGGTTTCTCTCCGAGATCTTCACAAAACTTCTTCAGCCCCTCGGCGTCAAATCCAAGGAGGTTCACTTTTTGAGGCAACTTTTCTTCTGTCATGATCGGTTTTATCCCCGCTTGCGCGGGGATATTCTTTACGTCGCTAACTAAATTACAGGCGCGGTCGATTAACGGCCGGCGTAGATGTCCATCTGCGGGAAGAAGAAAGCGATTTCAACAGCAGCTGTTTCGGGGCTGTCGGAGCCGTGAACAGCGTTAGCGTCGATAGACTGAGCGAAGTCGGCTCTGATGGTGCCCTTGGCAGCCTTCTTCGGGTCAGTAGCGCCCATGAGTTCACGATTCTTCATGATGGCATTTTCACCTTCGAGAACCTGAATCTGAACGGGACCGGAAACCATGAAGTCAACCAGATCTTTGAAGAAGGGGCGTTCACGGTGAACAGCGTAGAAAGCTTCGGCTTCCTGACGGGAAAGCCACTTCATTTTGGAAGCAACGATCTTGAGGTTGTTGGATTCAAAGCGGGAGTAGATCTGACCGATAACGTTTTTGGCAACTGCATCGGGTTTAATAATCGAAAGTGTGCGTTCAATAGCCATTTCAATCTCTTAAAAACGAATAAAAGTAAAAAATAGAAATGCGGAGGATTCCGCACTTCTTTTGTCTAAAAGACAATCGGTTGATTTTATCATGCAGGGAGATTAAGGACTAAGGCTTTACGAGAGGCTGAAACGCCTGATTACTTAGTTTTCTGTCGAGCATTTTCCCTGGTCACGGCCAGGTGTATCGAGGGTTTGAAACGATAGGTCAAGCCGAGCAGGATCAGGTTAATCACAGCTACCACGATGAATGTTTCCCAGCCGGAAGAGACGAGCTCTGAAGCGCGATCCTGCCAGATCATTTTCGGGACTTCAATAAAGATGACGGCGGTAAATGCGACCGGAAGGATAATCGCGAAACGCAGTGCTTTGAGGGTTAGAAGTTTACTTTCGATATAGAAGCTTCTGGCAAACCAAATCGAAGGAAAAATGAAAAGCAAATAAATCGCGGCCGCCGCCTTAACAAAGGTATAGGCATGAATCATCAACCCCGTTAACGGATGCTATATCGTGCACTACCCAAACCAAGAAAGCCAGCATGCCCGGTTCAAAACAGCATGATCAAAAGACAAAATCAGACGGCAGAAACCGGAAGTCTCGGACGATGGATCTTTAACTGCCGCGCCAGCCATAATGAGCAAAACAGCATCACGGTTGTTGCAATCAGTGTGCGGACAGTTATAAGAAATTCCATGCGTTCACTCCTATTTCTTCTCTCGATCTTTTTTCGGCTGGTGGCTAATCGGGTAATTATCCGCTACCTTCGGACTCATTCTCAGGTAGGCAGTGATCATCATGAGCACTGCGATGTAGGCAGCCATCGTATATCCGGCAGGAATCGCCACCAGTAAATCCGTGAGAGCCCAAAATAATGAGCGGAAGAATGCCTGCTGCCAACACAATAAAAAGCCGAGGACCACATGATTCTCAGTGCCCGAACCAGGCTTTCGCGGTTGTGACGGATATACAGCAGCCAAGAAGCAAAAATACTCTGACCGATAGCAACCAAAATACAAATTATTGCGAGCGCCACATAAAGCTGATCAAGTGTTGCCATCTTATTGATCGTCCCAAAGAGCATCGAAATGCTCGGAGACTCATAATTCGCGCTTGTAAAGCTCAGCCACAAAGAAGGGATGATATCTCGGATCAAACTGATCGAAAGCAGCGGCAGTCCGATAAACAAAACGACAATGCAAAGGGCCAGTCCCCAGTCGATGATGCCTTGGCCCTTGGTTTTAACGACATAGGTCGGAAACCAGACGCAAAAGCCCAATGCAAACAAAAAAGCAAACCAGTACTCAAATACTCCGCTTTCTTCCACTCTCTTTCTCCTTAGTTTTATTTGTTTATTCGTTGCTGAATGTTTTTCCAGCGGCCTCAGAATACTTTACGTAAATACCCACGCCTAAGGCAAGTACCAGCGACAGGCATAAGAACGGTAGGTCTTCTTTGGCAAGATTTGCTCCGAAAGATCCGAAAAGCAGGTACGGCGCAGCCGCCTGAGAAAGCAAATTTAAGAGGTAGCCGAGGCCCGTGAAAAGCAGAACCAAATTTATCGTTCCGCGGGAGCGGCTTTCAACGATGAGGTAAGCCGCATACAAAAAAGAGATGATGGCTCCGGTCGACAGCCCCCAGGTCATCCAGGATAAGGTCAGCACGGAAGCCACACCCCATGCAGCAAAAGGCAGTATGGTGTTGTTTAACTCGGCGTTGTTTACGTAAGTGAGGACGGGCAGCAGGATCATCAAAATAGAGGCAGAAAATGCCAGACCGAAACTTAAGTCCTTCTTGAAAAATTTTAGGGCGAAGGCCGGCACTAGAATGATGAGCAGCAGCTCCGCCAAAATTTTGACAAACAGAATTACGATCTGAATAACCAAAGGCGTCATTTCCGTCAAATCATCGGCTCTTCGGATCGAGCTTCTTGCTCAGCCTCTTCAGTCATTCCGCCGATTTCGATTTCATCGATTTCGTCGACTTTTTCCGGCTTAGGACCCGGTTCAAAAACGGCAATGCTTTCAACGTGCGCCGTATGCGGGAACATATTCATCACGCCGGCAGACAGCAGTTTCCAGCCCCCTTCCCTTACGAGCAGCGCAGCATCGCGGGCCAGCGTTGCCGGATTGCAGGAAACATAAACCAAACGAGCGGGACGCTTATCCGTGTCCGCGAGCGAGCGGCAAAGCGCCATAGCGCCTTCACGAGGCGGATCGATCAGAACACGATCCACGCCGCCAAGCTTGTTCCAGACGGCATCCCAATCGTCCAGCGTCCAGTCAAACAGGTTACGAGCCTCAAATTCGGTCTTATCCGCGAGGTTATTGTCTTTAGCGCCCGCGCGTGCACGTTCGACCAGCTCGGAGCTGCCTTCAATACCAAGAACTTTCGCTGATCTGGTTGCCAGCGGCAGCGTAAAGTTGCCGAGACCGCAGAAGAAATCGATGACCTTAGACGAGGGTTCAAGATGCAGCAATCGAAGCGCTCTAGTCACCATCACTTCGTTCAAGCGATGGTTTACTTGTGTAAAGTCTGTAGGTCTAAAGACGACTTCCACACCGGTTTCCCGATGGTGCAGTTTCAGTCCGAGCAGCGTTTTCAGGGTCCATCGGATAAATGGAATCCGGGCCTTTCGGCTGATACCAAAAATCGACGCCGTAGTCTTTCTTGGAACTGTCTGAGTTTGCTTCATCATCAGCCGTCGGTTTTTCTAAGACACGCAATACTAACGCCAGCGCTTCATCGGTCACGGCCAATTCAATCTGAGGAAGCTTCTTGCGCAGCGATAAAGAATTAATGAGTTCACGGAGCGGCACCAGCAGATCGCTGACACGCTTGGGCAGGATTTCGCAGCTCTTCATGTCTGCGATAAAGCTCGAACGCTTTTCATGGAAGCCGACCAGCACGGTTCCTTTTTTTGCGACTTCACGCACGGACAAACGAGCGCGGTGGCGGTATCTCCATGCAGAGCCATAGATCGGTGCCAGCACCTGCTCGGGGCGAATCCTGCCGATATGCCACAAGGCGTCCATCAAAACCTTTTGTTTCATCGCAACCTGAGCATGCGCTTCGAGGTGCTGCATGGCGCAGCCTCCGCAGCTGCCGTCCTTGACGCCGAAGTGAGGGCACTTCGGCAAAACGCGAAGCGGGGATTCCTTATAAATTTCGGTTGTCAGTCCTAATTCAAAGGAAGGTTTGCTGCGGTAGACCTCGTATTCGACTTTCTCGCCGGGGAGCGCCCCCTCGATGAAAACGACTTTACCGTCACGGCGTGCGACACCGCGGCCTTCCTGATCCAGAGACTCAATAACGGCGACATACTTTGCCCGTTCTTTTTTAGCTCGTGCCATGAATTTTCCTAACTTCTAACTTAGCGCTTTTGGAGCATTGTAAGAGGATCAATCGGTTTGCCGTTTTTGCGTATTTCAAAATGGACACGGGGAGAAACATCCGTCGTTCCCATCACGGCAATCGCCTGTCCTTTGCGAACCTGATCGCCCTGTTTTACCGTGATCGATTTCACGCGGCCATAGACAGAAACGCAGCCGTCCTTATCGCGAATCATCACGACCTTACCGTAACCCTGGACCTGACCGTCAAAAAAGCACCGTACCGTTCACAGTGGCGTGGACCTTTTCTCCTTCGGATCCAGCGATATCGATACCTTTATTCAAGCCGCCGAAATTCTGAATAATCTTTCCTGAAGCCGGCCAGCCGTAGGTGCCGTTTGCGCTGCCGACAGAGCTACTTGAAGAAGCGGTCTGGGTATTACTTGCAGATGCGGCAGGAGCAGCACTTTGAAGAGGTCGAGGGCTTAGCAGAGCTGCTCGAGCTCGTCTGTGTCTTGGTGTTGGCTTCAACTCTGCGGATATTGGCGTCCGTTGAAGACGATACGGACAAGCGAAGTTTCTGACCGACCAATAGGTGGGACGGATTCGTCAAGTGGTTTTCGCGTGCGACCACGGCAGGATCGAGGCCATAACGGGAGGAAATCGCATACAGCGTGTCTCCGGGCTTAACGGTATAGACGGAAGCCGTCGCTGAACCGTCGGATATCGGGGCATTGCCTCCGGTAAACGAACAGCCGGCCATCAGCGAAGCAAACACCATCGGCCAAAGATACTTACTGCAATTCATAACTCCTCCATGAGCCTCTTTTATTTCTTTACCGAACAGATTTTAAGTAAAAAGACTTCAATCGTCAGAACAAATCAAATTATTCTCAGGACTGAAAGCTGTTACACCAAGCGCGAACGGTATCCAACATCCCGTAATTGGTCATATCCACTTGGAAGCGGCGTAACGCTGACGTAATTGTGCGATGTTGCCCAGAAATCGGTTCCCTGAGTGCTGTCACGCGCATCACCGGCGGCGCCGAGCCAATAAATCGTCTCGCCTCGCGGATTAACCTGCTCAATCACGGATTGGGCGGCGTGACGACGACCGAGACGTGTCACGACTAACCCAGAGAGCTGGTCAATCGTTGTGTTGGGGATATTGACATTCAAAAGGAACGGCGCAGGAAGCGGACTTTTAATAAAGTTGTCCACAATGTACTCGGCCACCTCCGCGGCGGAATCCAAACAAGACCAGCCCGAATGCACCTGAGAAAAAGCAAAGGACGGGCAACCGAACAAGAATCCTTCCATCGCGGCTGCAACAGTACCGGAATAAAGCACGTCGTCACCCATGTTCTGGCCGCAGTTGATGCCGCTTAAAACGATATCCGGTTTTTGGGGGAGTAAACCGGTTAAAGCAATGTGGACACAATCTGAGGGTGTGCCGTTCACAAAGAAAACATTTTCCTGAACCTGACGGACGGAAAGCGGACGGTTAAGCGTTAAAGAATTGCTGGCGCCGCTGTGATTTTGCTCGGGCGCTACTACTGTGACATTGCCGAATCGGCGGATACGACGGGCGAGTTCCTGAATACCGGGCGCTAAATAACCGTCATCGTTTGAAATCAAAATATTCATCGCTTTCCTCAGATAGCCGAAGTTTTCAGTCCTCAATTATCGCGATTTTCCGAGATCTTATCCAATGCCACGCGCGCAGAGCGAGGACCGAATACGGGAAAGTATTTTTGAGGAGCTCCGAAAAGGCAAAAGCCGTAGGTTTACTGAATCACTACGGCTGCACATCAATGTCGGCAATCGGCCGACGAAATTTTTAGTCCTGTCGAATAGTTAGGCAGTAGCCTTAGACAGGGTCATTCCTGCGGAAACAGCAACGACTTTTTGCTTCTTCTCTTTTTTCTCAGACTTTTTAGCAAGGGAGATCAACTGGAGAGAAGCCCCGGCTAATAAAAGACGAGTTTTCATTGGAAGAGATTCAGGCATTTAGTCCTCAAAGGTTGTTATGAAATCACCTTCCAATTTAGTAACTTAATATGACAGCTTTATGACAAAAATGACATAAATTTCAAAATTTAAGTGTTTATCCTTAAACACTTACCATGACGCGGTAACCTCTTTTTTCAAGTTTATCTCGAATTTTACAAAGAGACTCCTTGTCCGCCTTTTTTAACCCTGCAGCCGGTGTGTCGCGGTCAAGGGTGTAAATCATGACCTCCCGAGGCTTGATTTCTTCCAGCACATCAATCCAGGGATCTACAAACTCGTCTGTCGTGTTATCCACGGACTGTCCTTCAAACTCACCTTTCATGAACATCGTCTGAGGATAATCGGACGAACCGTCATGTTTTTGAGTTTCTCGATGACACCTTTTACATCGTACTTGGCGTTCGGACGATCAATGCGCTTGATGTAGTCCGCGTTTACGGTATCGAGCTTCATAATCGGGTTGTCCACTTTTGCTAAAGCTTTAACTACTCTGTCGCGAGCCAGAAATGTGGAATTGCTTAAGACGCTGATTTTAGCGTTGGGAAAATAACGATCTCGAAGTTCAATCGTATCGTCAATGATGAGGTAAAAATCAGGGTGAGAAGTCGGTTCTCCGTTACCGGCAAAAGTAAAGACATCGGGAACGACTCCTGTTTTCTGCAGATAGATGAGTTTCTTTTCTAACGCAGTACGGACTTCTTCGCGCGTAGGCAATTTGCGCTTAGCATCGTGATCTTTATTAAAGCCGCATTCACAGTACACGCAGTCAAAAGAACAGACTTTGGCTTCAGCCGGCAAGAGATTGATCCCTAAAGAAGTACCTAAGCGTCTGGAATGAATCGGTCCGAAGATTGGTGAAGGAAAAAGAATACAAGCCATGCCGACCTCCTCCGTGAGAACCTGCAAATAAATCGAGTAGGGGGAAGCTTTCCACCTACCT
>VOFK01002708.1_pt1 | contig 26753 bp, 41 predicted proteins | sample 5384121 | NCBI WGS metagenome assembly VOFK01 (sample SAMN12384730, study PRJNA508395) | human gut metagenome | isolation source: healthy gut J | host: Homo sapiens | reverse complement strand
GAAGCTACGTATTGCTGAGCTGAATGTTGCGTTGATTCTCACGTCTTCATGTTCGTGGTGAACAGGTCATTGATGATGTAGGGAAGAAAGGGCGTGGGTTGCCGGGGGGTGTAGACGTCCGCCTTCGAGGACGAAGTACTTTTTGAAGGCGCTCCTGCACGATGGGTACTTGCTGCCGGTGGCGGCGATGTTCGCATCGGTAACGAACGACGTTGCCGTCCGCGTCGTCCCAGCCTCCCCCCTTCACGCCGTAAGCGGTTTCACCTGTTCCTGTTCGAGCAGCCAGTTGCCGACCGCCAGCCAGCGATCCGGCGACTTTGTCGCGGCAGTTCGCGGAGAAGGCGAACGCAGCCCACCACTGTCGATCTGGCTGGACATGGAACGTGCCGTCGGGCGCTTTCGAGGCAGATGATGCCGAGGTTCGGTGAAGCCTTCGACGTTGGTCGCGAGGGTACGGGCAGTCGCCCGCAGGATGGTCGCGCCGAGGTTGCCGTACAGGACAGCAGAGCGGCCTCGCGAAAGCGTTCACGACCTCGCGTTGGAGTCGTTGTAGTCCATCGCCAGCAGACCGTCGTCGGTTTTTAATCTTTTGATGGCTTCCAGAGAGGAGGGGCCTTCCGCGCTCCAGCGATACCTCGGCCATCCACGATGTCGAAGCGGAGCCGATGTTGATTCTCAATAGCCATTGCGCCAGCACGCCCAGTGCTTTCTGCCGCCGTTGTCCAGATCAAGCGGAACGAGCTTGTCGCCCATGTGGCCCGGATCCTCTTTCCTTCACGTCGCGCAGGTATGCCACGAATTCGTCGTAGGTCAAGGTCTGAACAGGCGCCCAGTCATAGGAAGTATCACGTCAGAGACGTGACAAGAGGCGTTCTTCCGTCTGGAAGCTGGAGGCTCCCGCAATAGTCAAGTGCCCCAACTGCGGCGCTTTCTGCATGCCTCATCGTGCTTGCAAGGCCTGCGGTCAGTATAATGGCCGTCAGGTCATCAACGTCGAGGGAGAGCAAGTAAAGAAGCTTTAGGAGGAGAGGGAAGCCTTTCCTCCTTTTTGCGTATACAAAGGGCAGACCCTTTTGCATACGCAAGAGTACGCAGTGGGGAGGATGCATGGAAAACGTCATAAAATCCATAGATGAATCCAGCCCGCTGCACGGACACGCGCCCGGGCGACAGGCTGGTGTCCATAAACGGCAACAGAATACTGGACGTGCTCGACTACAAGTTCTTCGCCTATGACCCGATGCTCACAGTCGTGCTTGAATCGCCGGACGGTGAGCGGCGCGAGCTGCGCCTGCACAAGCGCGAGGGCGGCGACCTCGGCGTGGACTTTGAGAGCTACCTTATGGATAAGCCGCGCTCCTGCTCGAATAACCTGCGTGTTCTGCTTCATTGACCAGCTCCCGCGCGGGATGCGCAAGACGATGTATTTCAAGGACGACGACGCGCGCCTGAGCTTCCTGCTTGGCAACTATATCACGCTCACGAACCTTTCCCCGCGCGAGATCGATCGCATCATTGCCCTGCATATAAGCCCCATAAACGTATCCGTCCAGACGACGAATCCCGAGCTGCGCTGCAAGATGCTGCGCAATAAAAGACGCGCCGGGAGAGCATCGATGTCATGCGCCGCTTCGCAAAAGCGGGCATTGTGATGAACTGCCAGATAGTCTGCTGCCCCGGCCTGAACGACGGGGAGGAGCTTCTGCGCTCCATGCAGGATCTTGAGCAGATGCACCCTGCGGTGCACAGCGTCTCCATCGTCCCCGTCGGGACTCACAAAGTTCCGCGAAAGCTCTATCCGCTCACGCCGTTTACGCCTGAGCACGCTGCCGAGACTATCGACCTTGTCGAAAGCTTCGGCGATAAATGCGTCCACCGCCACGGTACGCGCATCTTCTTCTGCGGCGATGAGTTTTATATCAAGGCCGGGCGCGAGCTACCGGACGAGGACTTCTTATGAGGAATACACTCAGCTTGAAAACGGCGTCGGCATGATACGCCTGCTGGAAACGGAGTTCCGCTCTGCTCTGAAGCTTTCGGATGAGCCGGACTATACCGGCTTCTCCATTGCCACGGGAACCTCCGCCGCGCCGTATTTTGAAAAATTTATCGCCATGGCGCGCGAGAAATATCCCGGCATCAGAGGGGCGCGTCTATGCCATTGAAAATGACTTTTTCGGTCACAGCATCAACGTCACGGGCCTTATAACCGGCGGCGACCTTATCCGCCAGCTCAAGGGGCGCGATCTGGGGAAGCGGCTGTTCATCTCGCAAAACATGCTGCGCCGTCAGGAGATGGACTTTCTGGACGACGTGCTGCTTGAGGCCGCGGTGCAGGCGCTCGGCGTGCCCATCTACCCCATCGAGCAGCGACGGCTTCACCCTGTGGGATGCGATAAGCGGCGTGCTGCCTGAGGTCAAGCTCCCCGTGCGCAGCGAGTCGCACAAGCGTTTTATAATATAATCAGAACTGAGATTTATATTGATAGTTATTAGGAGGAAACTGAATGTCAAGACCTCTTGTTGCAATAGTAGGCCGGCCGAATGTCGGCAAGTCGATGCTCTTCAACCGCCTTGTCGGGCAAAGGCGCAGCATAGTGGAGGATACCCCCCGGCGTCACGCGCGACAGGCTGTATGCCGAGTGCGAGTGGTGCGGCCGCAAGTTCAATATGGTCGATACCGGCGGCATCGAGCCGACCACCGACAGCGAGAATACTGCTCTATATGCGCGAGCAGGCGCAGATAGCGATAAACGCGGCGGACCGTTATCGTCCTCGTCACCGATATCCGCACGGGCATCACCGCGGCGGATAAGGACGTGCCAATCATGCTGCTGCGCTCCCGCAAGCCCGTTGTGCTCGCTGTGAACAAGGCAGACTCCACCGGCATGACGGACCCCGCCATATATGAATTCTACGCCCTCGGCCTCGGCGACCCCATCGCCGTATCCGCCGTGCACGGCCACGGTACAGGCGATCTGCTTGACGAGTGCGTGAAATACTTCCCGGACGCCGAAGAGGAGGACGAGGAGGACGACTGCATAAAGGTCGCCGTGATCGGCAAGCCGAACGTCGGCAAGTCCTCGCTCATGAACCTCATCCTCGGCGAAAAGCGCGTGATCGTCAGCAACATTGCCGGCACCACGCGCGACGCGGTCGATACCATGTTTGAAAACAAGCAGGGGAAGTATATCTTCATCGACACCGCCGGCATCCGCCGCAAGTCCAAGGTGGACGACCGCATCGAGAAGTTTTCCGTCATGCGCGCGAAGCTCGCCATCGAGCGCGCGGACGTGTGCCTGATCATGATCGACGCGCGCGACGGCGTGACGAGCAGGACACGAAGATTGCGGGACTCGCACACGACGCGGGGAAGGCGAGCATCGTCGCGGTGAATAAGTGGGACCTTGTCGAAAGAGACCGGCACCATGGAGAAAATGCGCAAGGACATCATGCGCGATCTGAGCTTCATGAGCTATGCGCCCATAGTCTTTATCTCCGCCGCCACGGGCCAGCGCACCGAAAAGCTCTTTGAGCTTATCAACTTCGCCAATGACCAGAGCAATATGCGCATCTCCACCGGGATGCTCAATAACGTCCTTGCCGATGCTCAGGCACGCGTGTGCAGCCTCCCACGGACAAGGGCCGCCGCCTGAAGATATACTACATGACCCAGACCGGCATCAAGCCGCCGAACTTCGTCATCTTCTGCAACAGCCGCGAGCTGTTCCATTTCTCCTACCAGCGCTATATCGAAAACCAGCTCAGGACTGTTTTCGGCCTTGAGGGCACACCCATCCGCATCGTTATCCGCCAGAAGGGGGATAAGGAATGATTCTCTACTGGTTTTTGCTGCTTTTTGATCGCAGTTGTGGCCTACGGTGTGGGCAGCATGAGCAGCACGATGGTCATCGCGTCGAATTTCGTGTTCCGCACAAGTCTGCGGCGGCTCGGCAAGGGCAACGTGTGGCTTTCAAACTTCCGCCGGATATACGGCGTCTGGGGCGCTGTGCGCCTGCTGCTGACGGAGCTTGTGAAGGACGCCCTGCCCATACTCTTCGGCGCGCTGCTGCTGGGCTTCAAGGGTCACGCGGACGTCGGGCGCGCATTTGCGGGCCTATGCCTCGTGCTGGGGCGGCTGTATCCGCTGTTTTATGACTTCAAGGGCAGTCATGCCACGGTCTGCATGATATGCATGGGGCTCTTCATAAACCCCTCTCTGGGCATCGCTGCGGCGGTCGTTGCGGCGGCTGTCACGTGGTTCAGCCGCTATGTCGCGCTGGGCACGCTTGCCGGTACGCTGGTGTTGTCGTCGCGTCGCTGCTGCTGGTGGATAACGACCTTGTCCTTAAGCTCATTTTCATCGCGGCGGGGCTCATATTCTTCAAGCACCTCCCCGCAATATCCAGAATGCTCAACGGCAAGGGAGTTTCGCCTCAGCTTTGAGGAGGATATCACCTATAAGCTCGACCAGAAGTTTTAAGAAATGAAAAAACGGCACCCGCGCGCCGTTTTTTGCGCAGTTTTCGCCGGATTACGGTAGACAAGACGCGGCGTTTATGGTATCATGACCCCAATATGGCACGGCGCACCGGCGGACACCCGCCGGTGATTTTTGACGTAAATGCCGGGGAAAGGCTGCGCCGCCAATTCGCCCCTCTGCGCCTTGACATTTTCGCGCGGATGCTGTACGTTTAACATTGCCGCCCGGCAGTGTAAAAGAGGAGAATGACATATGAGTTTCGTGGAGCTTTTTCTTATTGCCGTGGGGCTTAGCATGGACGCGTTCGCGGTCTCCGTGTGCAAGGGGCTTAGTGTGAACCGGCTTGAAAAAAAGCACGCGGCCATCGTCGGGCTTTATTTCGGCGGGTTTCAGTTTCTCATGCCGGTCATCGGCTATCTGCTCGGCTCCCGCTTTGAAAGCCTAATCACCAGCGTTGACCACTGGATCGCTTTTGCGCTGCTGCTGGTCATCGGCGGCAATATGATAAAGGAGTCCTTCGGCGAGGCGGAAAAGCTCAACGACGATTTCGGCTTCAAGACGATGGTGCTTCTGGCCGTGGCGACGAGTATCGACGCGCTGGCCGTCGGCATCACCTTCGCTTTCTTGCAGGTGCGGATAGTTCCCGCCGCGTCGCTCATCGGCGTGACGACCTTCTGCCTGTCCGCCCCTCGGCATATATAGGCCACCGCTTCGGCGCGCGCTATAAGGCGCGGGCGGAGCGCGTCGGCGGCGTGATACTTATACTTATCGGCGTGAAGATATTGCTTGAGCATTTGGGAGTCATAAATTTCTGACTGCGCTTCACGTCCGGTGCTGCATGGTGAAGCTATGAAAACAGGGGAGAAAAAGAAAAAATACTTCGCAGGCCGCGGTGCTCGCGGCGGTGCTGCTTATCGCGGCGGCGCTGCTTGCCTGGCGCGCCGTCAGCTTTGAGCGCGCGCTCAGATCCTCCGCCGCGGCGGCGCAGGAACAGGCCGTGCTCGCCGGGGCGCGCGCACGGCTGGATGTGCTTCAGGCGCGGCGCGCGCTTGAGGCGGCGCAGAACGAGAGGACGCATAAGCTCTCCGTGATAAAGGCGCGCGCTGACGAGTTCACGCAGTCGCTGCTCATCCTCGTCAACCCGTGGAACGAGGTTCCGGAGGGGTACGAGGTTCAGCTTGACACGGTGGAGGGCTATCTTGTGGACAGGCGCTGTGCCCGCGCCCTTTCACGGATGCTGGAGGACTGCCGGGCGGAGGGCTATCTGCCCATAATATGCTCGGCGTACCGCACGCAGGAATATCAGGAGGGGCTTTACCGCAACAAGATAATGCGCCTTCTGGCGGAGGGCGTGCCCAATAAGGACGCACCGGACATCGCGGCGCAGTCCGTTGCCCTGCCCGGCACGAGTGAGCATCAGCTCGGCCTCGCCGTGGACCTGATCAGCGAGACGTATACGAACCTTGACCGCTGGCAGGAGCGCACGGAGGTGCAGCAGTGGCTCATGAACAACTGCTGGCGATACGGCTTCATCCTGCGCTATCCGAACGGCAGCAGCGACATTACCGGCATCATCTATGAGCCGTGGCATTACCGCTACGTCGGGCCTGTCACGGCAAAGGCCGTCACGGAGTCGGGCCTTGTGTTTGAAGAGTATCTGAAAACTCTGGATAATACATAAATAGATATCGTAATAAATCACAGGCGGCGGGAATTTCCCGCCGCCTGTTGTCATATTTGCTTATTTTCCGAATACCCACAGATGTGTCACGCCGAAGGCCTCCCGGATGTAGAAGTTCAGCGCCAGCAGGGGATTCCCCGGCGAGCATGAGCAGCCCGCGGCGTCCACGCCCAGCTTCTTCGCCATGGATTTTGCGCGAAACAGGTGATATGAGCTGGAGACGATGGTGGTGTTCCCGACGGGGTCGCCGCCAAGGCTTCGGATGATGTCAAAGGAATACTCAAGGTTTTCCATGGTGGAGGTCGCCTTGTCCTCCATGATGATGCGCGCGGGGTCGTACCCCGGCCTCCGTCAGCCAGTTATACATGCACTGCGCCTCGCTTATGTCCTCCCCGTCGCCCTGCCCGCCGGAGACGATTGCGATGCTGTCCGGGTTGAGGTACAGCAGCTCGCGCGCGCCGGTGAGGCGGTAGTACAGCGACGGCGTGGGGCGCGTGCCGCGCACCTCCGCGCCGAGGACGACGATGTATTTGCGCCCCGCGTCCTCATCTGTGCGGGAATTGGCGATGATGGGGATCTCAACTATGCAGAAGTAGAAAAGCCCGATGCTGACGAGCACGGCCGCCGCCTGCCACAGCCGCGGCGGGGCGTAGCGGTGCAGCGCCAGCAGCGCCGCGATGAAGGTCAGCATGTGCGCGATGTAGGAATAGCCGCGCACACAGAAGCGGAAGAACACCGCCCCGGCCAGCAGCGCCGCCGCGGCCGCCATCCAGCCCTCAAAATGAAAAGCCCTGTTCATTGGTTCAATTCCTCCCATTTTTCGTACAGCAGCATAAGCTCGTCGTCCAGCGCCCTCTTCTGCGCGTCAAGCTCCATCAGCTTCTGATAGTCGGCGGAGTATTCCTCGCACTGGCGCTCAAGCTCTGCCGCCTTTTCCTCCAGCTTGGCTATCTCGCGCTCAAGCTTGGCGGAGGCGCGCTCCTTATTCGGGGACGGCTCCTTTTTGACGGCTTTTTTGCGCGTTGTGTTCCGTTCCGTCTGTGCAAAGACCTCCTGCCGCTCCCGCCATTTGCAATAATCGCCGTAGCCGCCGCGGAAGTCCGTTATCTTCCCATCGGCCAGCGCCCATATGCGCGTGGCGAACTTCTCTATAAAATACCTGTCGTGCGAGACGAACAGCAGCGTCTGCTCATAGTCGGAAAGCGCGTCCTCCATCCACTCGCGGCTGGCGATGTCAAGATGGTTCGTCGGCTCGTCAAGGATGAGGAAGTTTATGTCCGCCCCCATCAGCATACACAGCCTCAGGCGGCTCTTCTCGCCGCCGGACAGCGTGCCGACGGGCGTGAACACGCTCTCGCCGCGAAAGCCGAACGCGGCCAGCCTGTCGCGCGCCTCCTGCGGCTGACAGCGGCAGTCGTACAGCATGGTGTCCAGCGCGCTGCGGCTCTCGTCGCTGAAGGAGACTATCTGCGGCAGGTACGCCGTGCGCACGGCGGGGCCGCGGTAGAGATAGCCCGTGTCCGGCGTCTCCTCGCCCATTATCAGCTTCACCAGTGTGGATTTGCCCGTGCCGTTGTCACCGATGAGGGCCACGCGCTCCCCGCCGCGCACCAGCAGGTCGATAGCGGAGAAAAGCGTCCTCTCGCCGAAGCTTTTCGACACATCCTCCGCGACGAGGACCTCATCCCCCTCAAATTCGCGCTGCCTGAACTTCACGTTCAGCTTCTTCTGCTCTGCCGGGCGTTCGCTCTGGGAGAGCTTTTCTATGCGCTTTTCCATGGAAAAGGCGCGCTTGTGCAGCTTGTCCGCGCCCATGAAGGCCCACAGATGCATCTGCTCCGCCGCGCGGGTGAGCTGCTGCTATCTTGGCCTGATCTCTCTCATTTTTTTCAGCTTTTCCTCGAAGCGGCGCTGCCGCTCCTCCACATAGAAGCTGTAATTGCCGCTGTAAAGACTCCGCGCGCCCCTCGTTTATCTCTATCGAGCGCTGCACGACCTTGTCCAGAAACCACCTGTCGTGGCTTATCACCAGCACCGTGCCCTTTGAAGTGCAGCAGGTAATCCTCCAGCCATTCAGTCGCGTGCAGGTCAAGGTGGTTCGTCGGCTCGTCCAGCAGGAGTATGTCCGTGTCCTCCAGTATCAGCCGCGCGAGGTTCACGCGCGTTTTCTCGCCGCCGGACAGGCTTGAAAACAATTGCGCGCGCATCGCCGCGGGGATGTCCAGCCCGTTTGCCACGCGGTTTCTGTCGGTGCCCATGCTGTACCCGCCGAGACGGCGGAAATCCTCGCTCAGCCTGTCGTATTCGCCCAGAAGCGCGGGGGAGTCGTCATGCTCCATCTGCGCGGCAAGGGCGTCTATCTTTGCGCTCAGCGTGTACAGGCGCTTGTGCGCGTCGCGCAGCACGTCCTCCGTCGTCCAGTCCGCCGGATATACGGGTATCTGCGATATGAGGCCGAGGCGCTTCGACGGGGCGATCATCACCTCGCCCTCGTCATAGCCGATCTCACCGACGAGTATGCGGAAAAGCGTCGTCTTGCCGCAGCCGTTGCGGCCGAGGATGCCGACGCGCTCCCCGCTGTTGACGGAAAAGCTCAGCCCGTCCAGTATATTTTTTCCGATCTCGAAGGATTTTACCAGCGAGCTTACGGATATGTCTATCATGTTTTTCCTGTCCTCAATTCTCTGTAAGATAATCCTGCAAAAACTTGTTCGTCACGGTTCCGGCCATGGCAAGGCCGCCGCCCCCGCGCTCTATCATCGTCACAAAGGCGTAGGGGTGCTCCTCATCGTCGAGAAAGCCCACGAACCACGCGTTCGACGCCGTCGCCCAGCTGGCTGCCGTGCCCGTCTTGGCGCAGAGCTTCAGACCGGGGAGTTCACATCGCCGTCATAGTGGTCGACGACGTTGTAGTTCATCATCTGCGTGAGCTGCTTTGCCGTGGCGGGCTCGATGAGAGCGGTGGTCACAGGTTCTTCACCGGAGACCATATGCGGCTCGATGAGCGTGCCGCCGTTTGCAATGGCGCAGACATAGCAGCATCGCATAGGGGCAGACGGTATCGGTCGACTGGCCAATGCCGGACCAGCCAAAAGCTCGGGGTCACCGACGAAATCGAGCGGGTAGGTGCCCGAGGCACAGCCGATGCCATCGAGCTCATGGGACGAGAGAAAGCCGTATTTTGTGACATAGTCGATCATGGTCTCCTGACCAAGCATCACGGCTATCTGTGCAAAGGCGATATTGCAGGAGTTGGAGAGCGCCTGCTCAAAGGTCTGCGTATAGTGCGCGGCCTTGCAGGTAATGGGTACGCCGGCTATTTTATATTCGCCCTCGCAGTAGAAAGTGCGCTCGTTTATATCGGAGATGTCCTCGATAGCGGCGGCCGCGGTGACAAGCTTAAAGGTCGAGCCGGGGGTGAAAGCGGCGGAGAGACAGCGGTTGAGGTACGCCCCGTCAGGAACGCCGTTTTCTACATCCAGAGGGTCGACCGTCGGAGCCGAGACCATGCCGAGAAGCTCGCCGGTCTTATAGTTGCAGACGAGCACCGCGGCGTTATGCTCCGTGTCGAGAAGCTCGTATATTTTATTGTTGAGCCTTGCGTCGACGGTGAGAGTGAGGGTGCTGTTCTCTGTGCGCGTCGTGCCGGTGAGGAGGCTGAAGCCGTTCACATCGCGGCGGTAGCGCGAGAGGATGCCAGTGCCGGTGCGCCCCCAATAGTCGCCGGTGACGTGGTAGTTTGACATCCGCGTCTCAGCGTCGGGGGAGAAGAACTCGTCCGCCCCGCCGAAAGAGGCGAGGACTATGCCGCTGCGGTCGAGCAGCATACCGGTGGAACCGGAGTTCGAGCGGGAGAAATACAGCGCCCAGTCCTGCCCGTGGTCGATGTAATTGAGGACATACACGATCATGCCGAAAATAACGCCCGCTGCGATAAGCAGCACGCAGAAGGCGCGGTTGGTTATTTTTCGCACGGCTGCCACACCTCCCAGTTTGCAGGATCGTCATCCGGAGCATAGCCGTTATCGGACGCGCCGGGGGTATCGTCTTCAGCCTCATCGTCATCCTTGCCGCGCCCCGGACGGACGGCAAAGCTTGCGTTGCGCCGGGTGTCGGAGCTTTTGATAAAGGCCATGAGCATCCAGCAGGAGATAAGCGAGGTGCCGCCGCGGGAGACGAACGGGAAGGTAACTCCCGTAAACGGCAGCAGGTCGAGCGAGCCGAAAAACATTGAGCGCAAGCTGCACCAGCAGCATGCTCATCGCGGCGCAGGCGGCGATGGAATAATACGCCGAGCGCCCGCGCCGCGCGCTGCGCACGGCGAAGAAAAGCCAGCACCAGCACCGCGAGCACCATTATGAGCCCGATTATAAGCCCCTGCTCCTCGCAGATAACGGCAAAGACCATGTCGGTATTCGCGGCGAAAAATGTCCTTGAGCCAGCCGCCGCCCGCGCCCTTGCCGAACAGGCCGCCGGAAGCGGCGGCGGACATGGCGCGCGTCTGCTGATAGCCCTTGTCGTATATGTCCTCCCACACGTGGCCCCACGTGGCGAAGCGCTGGGCAATATAGGGGCTTGACGCTGACGGCGAGAAAGCCCGCAAGCCCCGCACCGGTCACGGCGAGGAGCACCGTTGCGATGGAACCGGAGCGCAGATAGGGAGATAACAAGGAAGGTCGCAAAGAAGATGAGCGCCGTGCCGAAGTCCCCGATAAGGGCGAGGGCGATGACGCAGAATGCCGAGAAGCCGATAAAGGTATAGAGGTTATTACGGCGGTAGAGCCTGTCGAGTGTTGAAGCGCCGGCATAGATATAGCCGACCTTGACAAGCTCTGACGGCTGGAACGAAAAGCCGCCGAACTCAAGCCAGTTGCGTGCACCGAGGACAGCGTCGCTCGCGACGATGTTGACGGCCATCAGCAGCACAGCCAGCGCCGCTATCGGGATGCGCGCGGCAGCCGTGCGGCCGAGCTTGCGCAGCCACCAGCCCATGAGCAGGAACAGCAGCACCGCCGCGATGGTGAGGACGATCTGCTTATACATATCGTCCGGAGTGGACGAGGCGGCGACGGACATACCGAGGGTGGTGAGGTAAAAGGCGATGGTCTCTATCTCAAAGCCTGAGCGGTTCATAACGCGCATAGCGTTATAGCAGCACCACTCCAGACCGATGAGCGCGAAGAAAGCGAGCGCGATGGCAAAGAGCTGTTCACCGGATGAGGTGAGACAGTGCTGAAGCAGAAGCGCAAGCTGAAACAGAGTAAGCTCAAAGAGCGTGACGGCGGGGAGACGCCCCTGACCCGCCGCAGTGCGGACGGATTCATAGCTTTCCTTATCGTCATGGCTCAGTTCGTGAAAGCGCAGGGATTCACCGGCAATGTTGATAAGGTCGCCGTGCTGTACGGGCAGGCCGCGCCCGCCGGCCTTGACGCCGTTGACCCAGACGCCGCCCTTTGAGAAGATATCATAGATGCGCCACAACCCCTTGTCATTGCGCGTGAGCACGGCATGGGTGCGGCTGACGTTCGGATAGATAAGGCGGACATCGCAGGAGAGTGTGCGGCCGATGATGTTCTCCCAATGCGTGAGGGTATAGGTCTGCGACTCGTGCCAGAGATAGCCCCAGACACTCGGGCTCATATCGGTCGGAGAGCATGGAGCGGATGCAGCGGACGATGATGACGAGCGAGAGGATGATAAGCGCGTACTTGCTCGCGGCAAGGGTATATTCGGTCAAGGCGTCCACCGTATCACTCCTTTCAAATAAATCAAATAGACATACCAATTCCAATAATATCACAGTATAGCACATTCGACTGCCGGTTGACAACTGCCGCGGCATAAACTACAATATGCTTATGGACAGAAAAACGAAAAAATGGATAATCATTCTGGCAGCCGTGGTGATAGCAGGGCTGGTTTCGTACTGCCTTGCGATGAGCACGGGCGGCGGGACAGTTGCGGTGATCTCGATAGACGGAGAGGAGTATGAACGGATCGATCTGTCGAAGGTCACGGAGAGCTACGATATCGAGCTGAGCACGCAGTACGGGCACAACACTGTACACGTCGAGCCGGGGGCGATATCGGTCACGGCGGCGGATTGCCCGGATCGCGTCTGCGTGAGCCAGGGGCGGATAAGCCAGAGCGGGATGCCGATAGCCTGTGTGCCGCACAGGCTCGTGATACAGATAGAGGGAGGCGAGCTCGATGGCTAAGACGAAGAAGCTCTGCTTCATGGCTGTGCTGACGGCGATAGCGCTGACGATATTCATGATAGAGAACCAGCTGCCGTCACCTGTGCCGATACCGGGAATAAAGCTCGGCCTTGCAAACATTATAACCCTCACGGCGATGGCGATACTCGGCAGGAAAGAGGCCGGGGCGATACTCGCGGCGAGGATAATAATGGGCGCAATATTCGCGGGCAGTCCCTCGACGTTCATATACAGCGCGGCAGGGGGGATACTGGCGTATATCGTGATGTGCGTGACGATAGGGCTGTTTAAGGAAAACCAGCTCTGGATCGTCAGCGCCCTTGCGGCTATCGCACACAACGCAGGGCAGCTCGGCGCGTGTGCGCTCATAGTAAAGACGCCGGGCATTTTTGCCTACGCGCCGATACTTGCGGCATCCGGAGTTATAACGGGTGTGTTCACCGGCTTTGCGGCGATATATCTCATCCGCGCGGTGAAAAAATTGAAGCTGTGAATTTTATTGATTTGACTATTTGTGCGAAACGGGTATAATAAAGCTACATTTATAAAAATGGAATGGAAAGGCAGATTATTGATATGAGTGAATGCACACACGATTGCTCCACCTGCGGCGAAGCCTGCGCTTCCCGCGAACCGGAGAGCTTTCTCAAACCGCTTCACGAGGGTGCGAGCGTAAAGAAGGTCATTGCCGTCGTCAGCGGCAAGGGCGGCGTCGGCAAGTCCCTTTCGTCACGAGCCTGATGGCCTCCGAGATGCAGCGCCGCGGCTACAACTGCGCGGTGCTCGACGCGGACATTACGGGCCCGTCCATACCCAAGTCCTTCGGCATCCACCAGCATGCCACCGGCACGGAGGAGTATATCATCCCCGTCAGCACCTATACCGGCCTCCAGATAATGTCCATCAACCTCATCCTTCAGGATGAGACGGAGCCTGTCGTATGGCGCGGCCCCGTCATTGCGGGCGCGGTGACGCAGTTCTGGACGGACGTGATGTGGACGGACGTGGACTATATGTTCGTCGATATGCCTCCCGGAACGGGCGACGTGCCCCTCACGGTGTTCCAGTCGCTTCCGTGGACGGGATAGTCATCGTCACCACGCCGCAGGATCTTGTTGGCATGATAGTGGCGAAGGCCGTGAACATGGCGGAGCTTATGAAGGTCCCGGTGCCTCGGCATCGTGGAGAACATGAGCTACTACAAGTGCCCGGACTGCGGCAGCGAGCACTCTATCTTCGGAGAGAGCAAGGTCGAGGCGGGAGGCCAGGGAGTATCGGGATAGAGCACTTTGTCCGTCTGCCGATAGACCCCGTTATCACCACGATGGTGGACGCGGGCGAAGTAGAGTCTGTGAGCGGGGAGCACATCGCGCCGCCTGATGGACGCATCGAAAAAAGGAGATATGATATGCGCATAGTTGCATATACGGGACGGAGAAATTTTCGAGCATTTCGGCCACTGCGAAATGTTCGCGATATACGACTATGAAGACGCAGACGTGAACAAGTGCACCAAGCGCCTTGTCGAAACGGCGGGACGCGAGGGGCACAAGGCCATGAGCGACCTGATGCGCGAGGAGAAGATCGACGCGGTCATCGCCGGGAACATGGGGGGCGAAGCAAAGGCGCTCCTGCTCAGCTACGGCATAATCCCGATAGTCGGCTACTGCGGCAGCGCGGACGACGCGGCTGACCTGCTCATCACCGGGAGACTGCCGATAGTCGACCCCGGCGCGGGCATGGGCTTTGGCGGCGGCTGCTCCGGAAGCTGCGGCGGATGCAGCGGCTGCGGAACAAGCGACGAGGGCTGCGCCTGCGGCGACGACAGCGGAAGCTGCGGCTGCGGCTGCCACTGAGCGGAATAAGAAACTATACGCCCGCTGCGATATTGCAGCGGGCGTAAAAACTTGCCAAAGAATCAAGAGGCTTTCAAGATGCAGGACATTACGGAAATTATGGATATGCTCGACTGGCATAAGCTGCCCGAAATCCAGACCAAGGGAATGGCTCAGGCAAAAGATGCAGAAACGATTCGCCCGTTTATACAGCCGCTGACGCCGGAACATAACAAAAATGTCTGGGAAAACTGCGCGGCTATTATAGCGGAGAAGAGCGATGAAAAGCTCAGACCTTATTTGGCCGAATTACTGGAATGGGTGCAGGACATGAACTGGCCGGGTGCTTTCCGCATCATGGACAGACTGCAAAAAATACTCGGACGACGCTTCTTTACGTAGCGCGGTAAAAACGCCTGCATTGCAAAAGCAAGGGAGTGCGGCGATAAGGTTTGGGAGAGTAATTTATGTTTGCTGCTGGAAAGGCGAGGGAGAGAATGATCGAACAGTCTCTGTGATTAGCTGGAACATTTCGGATTCAGGTATGTAATAGGGTTTTGTGCACTTTGGTTCAGCTTTAATCCAGCTATGGATTTTCCGTAATAGAAAGCTTCGTTATCGTCAAGCGGCAGGCCGAGTTCAAAAATTCTTGTCTACAAAGAAAACGCGATTCCCTGTCTGCAACGTTAAAATCTCGTCTTGTCTTGGACGTTTCTCAGGTTTGTCTTTACATCTGTACCATTGAGTAGGCTTGTAGACGGCAACGATCAGGGAATTATAAACGCCAAAAACATACTCAACGTTTTGAACATTGTTTATTGAGGCTCTCCATAAACCACGAACAGAATCATACAGTTCAGCGGGCAGGCATATTTCTGCGGTAAAGCTTTGTTGATTTTAATGACGAGGATTTTATGCTTGATATCCTCGTTGTGTAACTCTTCTGCGCCATATATCTTTTCAAAATCTTCTACGGATAAAGCTTCGGCGGAATGATGACCTGCAACGATATTTGTAAGACAAACATCGCCTACATAATTGAAAGCATTAATCAATGCCGCTTCTGCGGCAAAAAGCTTCCGACTCGGTAAGGTTGCTGTTAATGATAATTTTCCTGACAGCTAATCCGCTGGACTTGATTTGAAAATGGTTTTCAGCTTGAGCTTATCACTGTCCGGACTGTTCAGACTTTCTTTTTCGTGCTCAAATACTCTGTTTCTGGTGATGGCCTTTGCCAATGTAGAAAAAATTTGTTAGTACTGGGGTCAATTAACCCGTACACATAATAGTCACCTAATGAGAGCAGACTCTTTTCTGAGAAGCTATCCATAATACTTACTACCTGTTAACTTACACTCTGATTTATTTCTCCAGCATGACCACGCATTCGACATGTGTATCACTGTCCAAACTCATTTCCATATCTTCCTCAATAATCGGAAGCTTGAATTTGATGGATTTGAGCCACTGACCGTTTGGCTGTCGTTCCTCATAGATATGGATTTCAGAAATCAGCGATTCCATAATCTGTCGCTTCTCCTGCTCGTCCATGACAGCGTACAGGCTTTTCAAAATAAATCAGCACTTTGTAGATATTGTCAGCAGTGAGTTTTTCTGCTTCTATTGCCATTTTTCTTTGCTCTGGCTTCAATCAACAGATTCTCCGTATCCTCTATCTTATCATACATTTTATAAAGGCGATCATCAAGGTCTGCTTTACGCTTGATGTAGTGCTTATCATCTGGGTCAAGGGTATCAATCTCATCAATCAAACGGGACTTCGTAGCATAGCTCTGACGAAGCTGTTTTTCATAATTGGCAATCTCCCCTCAATGGCGGATGTATCTATCTTCATATTGATTTTTTTGCTGCATCATCGCCGCAAACTTCGGATTGCTGACCAGTTTGATAATAACCTCTGCAACAGCACCGTCCAGCAATTCCTCATTGATTTGCTTCTTATAGTCGCACTTGTGACCACGGGTCATGGTGCGGTGTTTGCAGCCGTAGTAGTAGAAAATCCTTGTACTTGGTGCCGTCTGCTTTGTGCTTGATGCTTTTGTTCCCATACATTCCTGCTCCGCAAATCGGGCATTTAAGTAATCCGGTCAGCAGATGCACCTTGTTGTCTTTTGCCATGGTTGACCTTTTCGTACTTCTTCGCCTGAGCAACCAATTTCACCTGTGCATCATGCCAGAGTTCTTCGGAAACAAGTGCTTCGTGCAGACCATCGACCAACAGATAGTTGTCCTGTTCAATAAGACGGTAGTCGTTTCTTGTGCCATGCACCTTTTCTGTCCTGCGTCTGCCATAGGAGATCTTTCCGCAGTACACCGGATTTTTTCAGGATTCTGCGAATCAGGGCAGCGTCAAACAGCGGATTCTTGCCGTTCTGTCTTTGGATTTTGTTGATACCGTGATTGGCAAGGTATTTTGGCAAGACCGTTTGCGCCCATGTCGGTATGCACGTACTTATCAAAGATGATACGGATTGCTTCTGCTTCTTCCTCATTCACATACAGCTTACCTTTTTCAAATTTGTATCCATAAGGGAGCACAAACCACCATTCCATTTTCCCTCTCTGGCTTTCTGGATACGCCCCTCCATTGTTTGGACACGAATATTTTCACGCTCAATCTCAGCAACCGCAGAGAGAACCGAAATCATCAGCTTTTCCCGGCATCCTTGGAGGAATCAATACCATCCTCAACACAGATCAGATTGACACCGAAATCCTGCATAACCTGCAAGGTAGACAGCACATCTGCCGCATTTCTGCCAAAACGTGATAACTTGAACACCAGCACATAGGACACGCCATCTTTACCAGACTTGATATCCTCCATCATGCGGTTAAATTCAATCTGCCCTCGATGGACTTTCCCGATTTACCGGCATCCTCATATTCACCAACGATTTCAAAATCGTTGAACTCAGCATAGGCTTTCATCCTTGATTTCTGAGCATCCAAGGAGTAACCGTCTACCTGAACGGCAGTAGATACTCTCGTATAAATATATACTTTTGTTGTTTCTTTCGTATCGCCATCCTCATTTTTGTGCCACAGCCTGTGGCATAATTCAGCTTTCATCGTCTGTTATTTTTTGCCGTCAGTTTTCTGTTCCAGCATCTTTATCGAATTTAAATAATCATTTTCCACGTCACTGAGCGTTCTTGCCTTATATTTTCGATATTCTCCAGTCGCTTTATCAACAGCCTGCTTATGAGTAATGCTTCCATTTCCAATTAAAAGCTGCTCTCCACTCATGGTAAGGATGCGATCCAGATGCTCTGCCCAGTCCTGCATGGTCATTGCCTGTTCACGCTCTGCCTGACGTTCCGCAAAATCCAGATACCCGGATACAAGCTGTCCCATAGCACGAAGTTCTTTTTCATCCAGATAGTTTTTCGCAACAATCGCTTCTTTGAGTGTCGGCTGATTACCTGCGAAGGTAGTCAATCCCATAAACTCTTTTTTTCCGCATCCGCTCTTGCATAAATCACTTCTGCCGCAGTCTGTCCGTGAATGGCATAATGAATTTTATTCTGAACCTTTTTGTAAAAACGGATAGAGATTTCCGCTTTCGGGTCATAGTCAATGCTGGTGGCATAGATTTCAAGCACCTGGCGATAAAACACCTTTTCTGATGCACGGATGTCTCTGATTCTTTCAAGCAGTTCCTTGAAATATCCACCGCTGCCCAGATTTTTCAATCGTTCATCATCCATGGCAAAGCCTTTTTTCATGTATTCTTTGAGAATGTTAGTTGCCCAGATTCTGAACTGTGTGCCACGCTTGGATTTTACACGATAGCCAACGGAGATGATGACATCAAGATTGTAGTAGTCAACCTGATAGGTTTTCTTCCATCTGCCGCAGTTGTTGCAAAATTTGCAACAACTGACTCTCGCTGCAGCTCGCCTTCGGAAAATACATTTTTATATGTCTTGAAATAGTAGATTTATCTCTTTGGAACAACTCTGCCATCTGGTCAATGGATAACCACACGGTATCCTCATCAAATGTGGCTTCAATTTTTGTCAATCCATCTTCTGTTGTGTAAATAATCATATTGGATTTTTGATTCATATCATCATAATTGTTCACCGGAACACCTCATTCCCCTAATTGTGCAACGGGGTGCTGCACTTTTTGTTCTATGTAGCTCTATGCGTAGAGAACAGTAGCTCTCGCATAGAGTTTGGACACTTATTCCACGACTATTATATCATTGCTTTTCCACTAATTCAATAGTGTCACTGGCTTCTTCAGATGTGTTTTTCTTCCTCCAAACAAGACGGCGGCTCTGGAAGATTATCAATATCCAGAACCACCGCATATTTTTCTATTAAATTTGCAAGTAAATCAGCAAAACCATTCCATTTATCTGTCAATAGTGCTCTCCTTTCCTTTTTTTCGTCCACGTTCCTGCGAAATGTCCTGTACTTCTTTTCCTCTGGTCAAAACGGCATTAAGAAAAGCCCGTACCCTTTCAGGTGCGAGCTTGACGGCATCCAGATACGGCTGAGCCTGTTCCATAAGTTTCTCATATCGTTTTTTCCAGACACCAGCATCTTTCTTGGCTGTTTCATATTTCTGCTGGTATTTTAATTTCTCCGCTTTTTCAGCAAAGCTGCTGACAGCATAATTTTTGAGAGTTCGGCATTCATCGGGTGTCAGGACAATGTTCCCGGTAAAAGATTTCTTACCCATCGACTCCAACTCCTGAACCGTTACCGCTGTCGCAGTTGCTGCCTTGGTCTGCGCTTGCAGGGATTTCAGTTCCTGCTTTTTCTTCTCCGCAGCCTGTGTTGTATCGTCAAGCTGTGCTTCTTTCTGGGTCAGCTCTGCCGTCACAGCTTCCAGTCGTTGCTTTTCCTGTGCCACCTTAAACTGGGTCACAGTCAGATGTTCCTCGGTGCTGTCACGCTCTCCACGTTCCACATCGGTATATCCGGCAGCTCTCATGTGCTGAAAAAAATCATCCTGTAAAACAGAATAGGATTTTCGGAGAACAGGTTTTCCATTGGATTGTAGGATAGGTTTTCCGTCCTCGCTCACGGCGGGCTTGGACAGCCATTTTTTACTGCGGCTGACCTGCATAATGGTTTCCTTTACTGTCCCTCTGAGAGCTTCCTCCTTGCAGCGTTTTGACCACAAAATCTGTTTCTCTACCACCGGAATATAGACTACATGAAGATGATAGTGAAACACATCCTTGCCGAGTGCTTCCGACATCGCCCGGTTGATCTCGTCAGCGTGCATGACTGCCGAGAGGATATACTGCTCACCGCCTACAATCTCCACAGCAGATTTATAGGCTTCCTCATAAAACTGTCTGGCGTATTCATAACCGCCGTGATTGTCGAAGTACGCAGAGTTCACATCAAAGACCATCTCATTGAAATGGACGGCATCCGCCTTCAGACCTCTGGTGGAAATAATGTTGTCAGCTTTCATCTGCTCAAACATTTCAGTGTAGCTCCCGGTCGGTTCTTTGAAGTGTACGTTGAGATGACTTCTTTCCGGGATAATATCTTCGTTACTGTATATTTCTTTTTCTCGCTCATTGTGTGCCTGGGCATCTCCGATGTCGTTATCTGCGACATCCATATTTCTTGCACAGGTACGGTCAACTCCGTCATTTCTTGCCATAGCTTTTTCTTCCTTTCTTTGGGATTTGCAGACAGGGTAGCTTTGGAGAGGCACTTCTGCGGAAGTGTAATAACCCACTATGACACTTTCATCCATACTGGCTGCAAAGTGCCGTGGGCTCTCCCGAGGGGCTCTCCGAGGGGTAATGCGGTCGCTGCGGCGACCTCTGCCAACACTGGAAAGCTGTCTGCTTATCTTTCCAATGTCCGGCACGGACGGCTGCTGTTTTGCGAAACTGCCCCGTCCGCTAACAGAAAAAAGACTGACTTTTTCCTGTCATTTGGGTACGTCACGAAGGTTTTATACAGGAGTGATTTTCGGTCGTACGCTGTGTACGTACGTACCAAAAAATCAATCCCGCCATTCCTCCGGTACGTACGTACATGGCGAAACGTCGTAAAACCCATTTATATTCGGACGGGCTACTGCTTCAATTCCCATGAACCCCCACCCCTGCGCCCCGCAGAGTTCGTGATTTTATTGGTGTGTGCCAGATTGTAGCGGCTTAAATTTGCTACCACGCTGTCGCTGAAACTGCGGGATTTCAGGGGCGGCAGAGAGTTTTCCTCGCACCACATCCGATAAATTTCGTACAGCTCCTTGGAGCTGATGGAAGCATCCGCTTTTAGCCGGATGTAGCCCTCAGACTCCATGAAGTCGAAAATATTGTTGTTGTCACGTTTGACGGACTCTCTGTTTGCTTTGGTTCGTTCGCTTTCTGTGAATTTGAAATTATTGGAAGCTAAACGCTGCAGTCCCTCAAATGCCCACAGGAAAATGCCCTCGACCTCAGCTTTCATCTTCTGGGCAAGATCAGGGTCATCCATTCTCCCTGCGGGCTTTTCCTTGGTGGTCAGCACAAGCTGTCTGCGATAGAAACCATCGCTTCGGTCGCATACAGTGCCTGCAAATCTCCGTTGGAGAAAGCCAGCAGACGGGCGAACATCCAGCCCTGATAACTCTGCTTGCCTTTACGTTCCAAATCCATTTTTCCTTGCGCCGTCACAATGGATTTGACATAGTTGGTCTGACGCAGAGCTTCCATCCGCATATCATCATCCACGCACAGCAGGATGTGTTCCAGATCGGCACGGGCGAAGCGGTTTTCGGAAATTTTTCCGATGCTGCCGTCTTTCATATTCGTGCCAAAGATAGCCGAAAGCACCGCACCAATTTGGGATTTACCCTCGCCGCCGTTGCCCTTAATGACCATCATCCTCTGTCCTTTGTTGGAGGAAATCAAGCAATAGCCGATGAACTCCTGCAAGGTAGGGATGTCCTCCGGGTAAAGCAGACCGTTCAAAAATTCCAACCAGATAGTCGGTGCCGGAGCGTCTTTCCTGTAAGCAACCGGGAGCCTGTTTCGCACAACGTCCGGCTTACCCTCAGTAAAAGTGCCGTCCAGCAGAAGCGTTCCGTTTACAAGGTGAATCCTGTCCTGCTCCGGCGGGAAGTCCTCCACATGAGCCGCTAACTTCATAATTTCAATGATGTTGCTGATTTTGCGGGGGATGTTGTTCACGGCGCAGTATTTCAGTTCCTCAAAAATTTCGCCACGAAGCGGCAGGTCATCTGTAACCCTGCCATCAGGAGTGAAAAAAGCTCCGTTTGCAAAGAGAATCTGACGGGTTCTCAGAAAATCTTCACAAAATAGAGCTTCGTTGATACTCTTGCCGTCAAACCACATCGGCACATTCATTTCAGGCAATTTCCTGTTCTCTGACATGGCAGCGCACCTCCTTTTTCTGCTCGTCCAGTCGTGCTTGCATTCTTGCAATCGTTCCGTCTGTCAAAAAGTTCCTTGACGGTATCAGCCCTTTCTTCCTGATCGCTCATAAGGAGCAAATCGTTCAGATACTCCACATATTCCAGCTTGTGGCAAGCTTCCACGAATCTCTCATCCAGCTCGTCCTCCGGTGCTTCAGGAGCATATTGCTCTTTCCAGTCCTCCAAAAGATGAAGATACCCGGACAGCACGTTCATGCAAAAATTCTCGTCCCGCTTCAACTGGTTCACACGGGGACGGTACTTCTTTACCTGTGCCACCACGGACGGACGGCTGGTGTCCAGCCCGAAATCCGCAGCCAGTCTCTGCGCTGCTTCATAGGCAGACAGGTCAAGCAGCCTTGCCACAAAGTCAATCACATCTCCCTTGGCACCGCAGCCGAAGCAATAGAAATAATCCTCGTTCAGTTTCAAACTTGGATGCCTGTCATCGTGGAACGGACAGCAAGCCATACTACTTCGATTGACTTTCAGCCCGTAGTAGTCGGCGGCTTGCCTGAGCGTGACCGCCGCCTTGACTGTTTCAAAAATGTTCATTTGCGTAACCTCCTTGATTTTTTCAATGATTTTTTTCATCTGCCTGAATATACGCAGAAAAACGCTTTCAACTGAAAAATCAGGCACTTCCGCAAGCAAAGCAAAAAGCCGCCCCGAAAACTTGCAAAAATGCAAGTTCCGAGACGGCAGTGTTCACACAAAGTTGGTTGATATTGTTCCGTAAATAGAATATAATTGAAGTTAATATGAATCAGGAGGGACGATACAGAAATGAAATACCTGTCTACATTTGAAGCTGCTGAGAAATGGGGAATCTCTCCTCGGAGAGTCGGTATCCTCTGCAACAATGGCCGCATACCGGGCGCACAACGGGCAGGAAGCCGCTGGATCATCCCGGAGGACGCTGAAAAGCCGACAGATGCCCGCATCAAAAGCGGAAAATATATCAAACAGAAAGTTGACAGAGGGGAGGAAGCATAATGGCAGATACTTATTTACCCGCCGATGTCCGAAAAAGAATCGTTGATGTGATGAGAGAACGCAAGATGACCCAGCGAGCTGGCACTTCGATTGATGTAAATGAAAGCACAATCAGTCGCTTCCTCAGCGGAAAGACTGAGAAGCTGAGCGAAGAAAGCGTTATCCGTATCGCCAGAGTGTTCAATGTCTCCACGGATTTTATCTTGGGTACTACCGTAATCCCGGACAAAAAGAACTACGATATTTCAGAACTTGGGTTATCTGTTGAAGCTGCAAAGAATCTTTATACCGGAAAGGTCAACAATGATGTAGTCAACCGTCTGCTTGAAAATCCCCGCTTTGCCACGGTTACTTATATGATTGCACAGTATATGGATGATACCCTTGCAGGAGGATATGCCGCACAAAATCAGATGTATGCTACCCTCAGTTCCATGCTGCTGGGGATAAACAAAACCAGTGCCGCAGTACAGGCAGCCAGAACCGCCAATGCTATGAAAGTTCCCGCTTATCAGGCTGACCAGACTACGATCCAGAACACCTTTTATGACGGTGGTTAAAAAAATCAAGAAAGAAGCAGGCAGCGATTTAGCCGCAGCAAAGGCAATCGGAAAAGAAACCACTGAGAGGATGTTTACCGAGCTGACCAAGGGACAGGATACGCCCATTCCGACCATTACGCCGGAAGCTGTTGCAGATGCCGTCACGGGCAGTATTTCTGGTGTCGATGGAGTCAATCAGGAAGCTCTGGACAACTTTAATCATGCCCTGCTGGGGCTAATGCAGACAATGGTGCTGCCGGAAGATGATGGACAAGATAACTAACGAGCAGCTCTGTATTGCGGCGCAGGGCGGCGACAAATGGGCAGAAAATGCCCTTGTAGAGAACAATCTGCAGTTCATCCGAAAGACGGCATACGAAATATGGAGCGCACAGCTGGAACTGAACGTTGCCCTTGGCATTGAACTGAACGATTTGGTGCAGGAGGGGCTCATTGGGGCTTCTGGGCTGTATAAACAGCTTCCCAGCCTGACTACGGGAACAAGTTTTTGACCTATGCTGCCCCCGGCAATCCATAATGCCATGATGGACTACATCCGCAGGCAGAACCCCACTTTTGAAGCCAAAAATCTGGACTGTATCATCCGTCTGGATGAAGTCAAAAGGACGAAAACAAGGGGCGGCATGAATTTATAGCGGATTCCAGAGTAAAGAACCCGGAACAGATTTACATTGCCAATGAAACTCACGAAGAAATCCATACAGCTCTGCAAATGATTGACGAGCGAGAGAAAGCTTATCTCCGGTATCGCTTTGGATTTGAGGATGATGTACTCCATCCCTTGAACGAAACAGCGAAGCACTTCCACCTGTCAGAGAGCAGAGCAAAATCCACTGAGAAACTGGCTCTGGATAACTTTTGGCTGGAACTGCCTTGGTGGTACTAAATATTCAAAAGAAAGGGACATGTAATCATGGAAAAATATAAAAATACTATCATCGAAGATGACCCAATCATTCAAACTGAATTACAAGTTCTGTTAAACGGAAACGGATATGAGGCATCCGCAGTTACTGACTTTACATCAGTTATGCAAGCGGTCAAAAATACCATCCCCATTTGATTTTGCTGGACATAAAGCTGCCACAAGAAAGCGGCTACTCAATCTGTTCTCAAATCCGCAGTTTTTCCAATGTACCGATTATCTTTGTAACAAGCTGTAATACGGACATGGATGAATTGAACAGTATTTTGCTGGTGGAGATGCTTTTATCACCAAGCCTTATAACACATCAATTCTGCTGGCAAAGATTTCATCCTTGATGAAACGAGCTTACCCGATAGAACAAATTGAGCGTCTGAATTGGCAAAGAGCGATTCTTCACCTAAAAGTAGCACGATTGAATATGAGATTTACAAGCAGAACTGACAAAAGAATGAATTGAAAATATTATATTATTCGTCGTTTTCATTCTGAAAAAAGCAAGGGGAGGTTTGGTTGGAGCAAGCAGGGAATGGAGCAAAGAACCATGGGCCTGCTCTTTTTTGGGGCTTTTTTCCTGCTCATATTCTACTCTGTGTCGGTGAGAATCCTTCTGGGGATGGTCGTTCTCTCCGAGGTCATTGGCTTCATGCTGCTTGCTTCTTTGGGAGACACTTTTTCTTGGTCGTTTTCCGGATACTGTGTGTTGACCGTGGGCTTCTTTGTTGTTTGCCAGATTTCTGGTTGGAGTCGGAATGTCAGAATTCTCAGCAAAGCTTGAGGATTGAGAGGGGCAAATGCGTCAGGGGAATGAAAAACCGCTTTGCAGATGGATGCCGATGATCTGTTTATGGCATTTGCTGGATGCTGAGTAGGTGCTGTAGAAATATCATTTTGCTTCGATTCAGACATCGCTTCCCATAGCAGGGTTGCGGATATTTTGTTTCATTCCGCAGTCATGACATCGGTACGCTCTATACTGGAAGAGGTCATAAATATCTGGCCGATTTATTTCTGTTTAGGACAGCTTTCCTCTAGAAGCTGGCTACCAATGCAAAGCTGATGACGATCATTTAGTGGCGAGCCTGACTTTTCTATCTGCTAACGTTTGTCATTGCGCCGGTTTAACGGGATGGAGTCACGGCTATTTGGACGAATTTGGGCTGTCTATGATATTCAAATTTCAAGCCGCTACAACGATGTTGCTGAAGTGAAATCTTCGGATACGAACTATGGTACTTGCGTTCATAAGACAAAACAAAATAGCGATAAAAAAGGACGATTTGACTTTTCGGAATATCTTTGGCGAGCTTTCTGCTTGGTAAAGTACAATTTTCCTCATGGCGATCGCACTGAGTTATAACGCTGTTCGGAAAATGTTGGGATGAACCTATTATCTTACAAACGGATGAATTTGCTACCCACTGGCATCGTGCAGCATTTGTGATGCAATATCCGCTTCCGCTTCAAAACGGCAGAAATGCTGGAACAGCTTCTTAGGCGTTCTTATCCAGAAAGATCCCAGATAAAGACAATCTGGCGGATACAGTACAACTGTCCATACTACGGAAGTGAACCGTATAATCGCCCTTAACTTTATCCTAAAAGCGTCCTTGATCTATGGTGCAATTGTGCTGATGGTGATGTGTCTTACCGTGCTGGCTCTTCAGCAACTCTAGATGCAAAAAAAACAACTACAGATTTTCGGTTCTGCAAAAAAATGGGAGTGGAAGAGAAGGACCTGCCGTACTTTGGTTCTAAAACAGCTTGGTGTTTGGTTTGGGATGCCGATCACAGCGGCAATCGTTGTAACAAATTATTGTGATTGGCTATTTTCTTCAAAGTGTTTCTGCTGAAATCTCAGCTTATATTGGCTGCAGAGCCTTGATGGTACAAGTAGGGATTATCATTTGTATTCTTTTTCTTACTGCTGATATGCTACTTCATAAGTACATGGATATTGTTTAAGCGGTCCATTTCGGAGAACTGATAAAGTCACAGTACAAAAAGGAAAAAAGCCGCCTGTATGAGCATTTGATATGCCCGCACAGGCGGCTTGCTTTATCTCTGGTAATCAGTCCAAGGGTTATATTCTGTAACAGTTTTCAGGTATGTTTCCGGGTCGCCGCCGTTGAGAATTAAATCCGCATAGGCTGCCGGATCGTTGTAAATCAGCCAGTCCAGCTCTGACCGCTGATACATATTGTCTGCAACCTCGTTCTCCACGGCGGTGCAGTCAATGGAAATCATGCTGCCGTCCAAATACCGCAGTTCTACGCAAGCGGTATTCATATTGAACTCACAAGAAAGTAAACTCTCCATTTTGCCCTCCTTAGATCATGCCGAAGTGCTTGAGCGCCTCGCGATTGCTTTTTCCTTATCGGGCGGGCATTGGGGCTGTTTTTGTATCATCGGACTTCGGTTTGTTGTAATTTTCTCGCTCGATGATACCGCATTTCTGCTTCACCTGAGCGATATACAAGCTGCTGACCTTGAGTCCGGTATGCTCCAGCACATATTCCTTGATTTCCGAATAGGTGGCTTTCTTCTCTGCATCGGTGAGATCAAGTTCGTCCATGTGGATGTCTACCTCGATATGTTGCTTCGCATTAAGTTTGACAACAAACATA